>Ga0163154_10000012_pt1 | contig 238724 bp, 189 predicted proteins | sample OliLakLV19MP9P1_FD_148649 | JGI IMG/M metagenome (GOLD analysis project Ga0163154, IMG submission 148649) | Freshwater microbial mat bacterial communities from Lake Vanda, McMurdo Dry Valleys, Antarctica - Oligotrophic Lake LV.19.MP9.P1 | ecosystem: Environmental > Aquatic > Freshwater > Lake... | reverse complement strand
ATGCCCGAACTAATGTTTGGTGCTTTTCTTGTCAAACAAGGTTTTATCGCTGACGAGGATCTCCTCTGCGTCTTACTCGGTCAACAACTACTCAAAACTGGTGACATCACTGTAGCGCAGTTTCAATACGCGATGACTGAGCGTGCCACCACATCTGGTGATCTGGGTGCAATTTTAGTAGAGCGCCATTATTTGACCGATGTGCAATTGCAAGAAGCTTACCGCGGGCAGTCGGAAGAAACTGCGGGCCAAGCGCCGGTGGTTAACGCCACTGTTTCGCTGGAAGATTCTGAGATTGCGGTTGCCCAAGAACTAGCAGAGAACTCAATGGAAAGCGATCTTGAGCAAACCATCGAGCCCGGTCGTTTCGAACCGGAATTGATTGGCCCTGATTTTGTAGCAGCAATCTTCACATCTGATGTAAGCGAGTCGCCAGCGGAGCCGGATGCTAGTTTCGAGCTTGAGCCTGCCCCTGCTCCTGTCGTAGACGTTCAGAGTGCCGTTCTGTCCTGGAAAGATCAGCTGGATTGGAGTACGCCTGAACCTGCTAGAAGCGACAGCCCGCCTGATAATGCGTCGCCGGTGACGATTAGCATTGAATTGGTTAGACCTGCAGAATTTGCTGAATCTGCTGAATCTGTAGAACCTACAGAATTAGAGCGCAAACCAAGGTATTCTCTGCTTGATCTGATGGTCGGATTAGAAACTTCTGAGCGTAAGAAAGTCGAAGACGAACAAAATAATTCATTGATGTCGCACATCTTGCAGAGTAGTGCCACTACAGGTGATGCTGCCTTTGCCGGCGGCGATGATTTAACTCCGCCGCTGATTGAAGAAGACGAGGCTGCCGGTTTTGCCGACGAATTCGCTGCTCTCAATGCCGCTGCCGATGAAGCGCTTGATATAGCTGAACACGCCGGCACTGTGGACAATTGGGGCCTCTCCGATATGCCCGAAGAATCACCTCAGACGGCTCCTGTATTTACTCCGGCTGCTCCTGTTGCTAGTCCTGCTACTCCCCTTACTAGTCCTGCTGCTAATCAGGCACCTTCTGTGACGCCGAGAGCCCAGGCGAGCAAAGATAGGAGCGATCCACTGACCGGCATTGAAGTGCAAAAAGAGAGCGGCAGCTGGCAGATAGTTTCGATTCCGGCTTCAGCTCTGGCGTCGCTGCTTTTAGATGACGAGCCTGAAGAGACTGCTTTCAAGCCGGCACCAGTTGATACTAGAGCCGATGATTCGTCCGGTAATAACAATCCACCTTTTGGAGGCAATGATCGTCGCCCTAAAAGGCGCCGCACAAAATCGTGATTATTACTATCTAGTTAGCCGAAGCTTTAAGACGAGACTGGCCATTTAGTTCAAGTAGTCTCAATACTACAGACAATTGCTCGCCGATTAGACGCACCACTTTTTGATCCCCTGGTTTGAAAATTTGTTGCGGGTAGGGAATAACCACCAATAGACCCAGCCTCTGACCGGTGATGTCGATGGGCTGAGTTAGAGCATTATCAGGCAGATAGTGGCCCTTGGCTAACTCATCTTTTAGTGGCGGCAGCCCTAATTGCAGAGCAAGCCTGGCTACATAACCGCGTAGTGCCGCTTCATCAACATTTTGTCCGACGTCAACCCGCAATACTGATGCGGTGCCCTGATTGAGCACCAGACCAAGGGCTTGATAGTCGAGAATAGACGCTAATAGATTGAAAAGTTTTTGGGTCACAGCGTCAAGGTCGAGTACGTCTTCGGCAATGCGCCGCACTTCGTCGACAATTGTGGCTTCAAAAAGTAAACGTTCCAGCAATTGATTGAGACGGTTGTTTACGTCTTCTGCTGAAAATGTTTTCGAAGGCTCGCCTATTATTCTCAGTCGCGGCTTAAGAGTGGCTTCTTCAAGCAATTCCTGCGTTGCTTTAATTAAGCTATTGAAGCCCGGCTCTTTTGGAATATAGCGATCAGCTCCTGATTTAAAACCCCAGAATCTGTCGACTGATCCGTCAAGTTTGGTCAGCAAAATTACAGGGGTGGGCGCCAGGTCAGCGTCGCTTTTTACCAGACGACAGAGTTGATAGCCATTAATGCCTGTCATCACCACATCAGAAATTATCAAATCCGGTAATTCGTTGTAAGCCCGAGCCAGCCCTTCTGCGCCATTGCGGGCTTCGATTACCGAATAGCCTTCGGCGGCCAGAGTCTTTGAAATGGTGAGCAGCTGAGTAGGGCTGTCTTCAATCAATAATAGTCTGAACGACATACGTCACCTTCTACAGAGGGCGACCTTCGTAGCGCTGAAGATTACTATTCTCCAGCAACCTGCAAAAGCCTTGTGAGGTTTGACTTCAGGGTGCCTGATGGGAGACCTGTACGTGCGTTAAAATCAGGTGGCCGATTTTCCGGTGCCAATGTGATACGACTAAGTATCTCACTTCCACCACAAATTTGTCCTGCTTTGTTTAAGTTCCACCGGGCTCGCTCAACATTGCCCATCACTTGATAAATGCTGGCGGCGATTAGATAAGGACGGCAGCTATTACCGTTCAGTTGATGCGCTGTTTGGGTTTCGCTTAATGCCTCTTCAAATTTTGCCGCAAATGCCAGCGAGAGCGCTAACAGTTCATGGGTGGAAAAGCATGAAGGATTGAGGCGATTAGACTTTTGCAGCATTACAAGAGCCTCTCCGGTTTTGCCGGTACTGAGTAAATATTTTGCTTTTAAATTAATCAAACTATAAGCTGAGGCGTCTGCGCTCAGTTCGGCATCAACTTGCTCTTCAGTTAAAATCGGCCTGAAAGCGTTTCTCTTTTCACTCTGAAGCAAGGCCAAATTAGACTCGGCCCGTTTTTGCTGATCGTTATCTTTACTATTTAAATATCGACCAGTTCCGTACTCGAGCTCAAGGTTGTCGTCGGTATTGACCACGCTGTTCGCTTGCCCACCGAGAAATTTTTCCAGAGCGTCGGCTGACAATAACTGCGCCTGCTTAAGGCTCTGCCAGCTGCCGACCCCGGCGGCGGCAAGCTTAGCTCTATATGGTTCGGCTGAAAATAGTTTTTTATCCAGAGACTTCGTCGGCTCCGTAGTTGCCACCATAATAATTTCACCTGCACTGGGCCGATGAAATATTGTTGTGTGCGGATAAACACTGACAAATGTTTTCAGTGCGCAAATAAGTTCTTCTTTAGTGAGACCATATAGCTGTAGCCACTGTGTCATGACGCCGCCTTGTGCCAGGCGGCTGCGGGTCAGCTGAAAAAACTCTCTAGTAAATAGTGCGCTGCTGCCGGCCACCCAGGGCTCTGCCGGTTGCGAAACAATCAAGTCGTAGGGCTTTGCTCGGCGCAAATATGTTCTGGCATCGGCGATGGTTATATTTATCTTTTCGCTTTGCGGTGCATAAGGAAATAGTCGAGATGCTTCGACAATTTGCGGCTCGATTTCAACTATATCGATTTTCTCAATATTAGGCAGAGTAGCGGCGATACCGCTTGTGGTGCCACTGCCCTGTCCAATAATCAGGCAATTTAAATGGTCGCCGCCGTGTATAAGAGCCGGCAGCAGACTGAGCAAGCTCTGTGTAGGCAGGTCTGAGCCGCCGGCGGGCTTGTCTAGGGCGGCAGGAATGGTTGCTTCAACTTTGCCGTCACTTTTTAGAATCAAGACATTTTTAAATTTGTTTTCTTCAACAGAAATTGTACTGTTGCGCCCATCTTTGTAAAAACGCAGAGGCAAAAACTGCTCTTCGAGTTTAACTTGTTCGAGCGCCTCTTCTGTAGCTGGAAAGTAAGCCATCCCACTGACCAATTTTTGTACGTTCAAAGGCGGCGATACTACCGGTAGTATCAGGGCAGGCAGCAATAGAAAAAGTAAAATTGCTGTGGCGAGAGTTAAAGATCGCCTGTGCATAATAGCCTGGGTCACGGCGGCCAGAGCCAGTGCTGCCAGAGCTATGGCCGACAGTCTCAGTGTGCCTTCTAACGAGCTCTGGCAAAAACTGTGCTCAATCAGTACAAAAGTGAAGAGGGCCGGGCCCACTGCCGAGCCTGCGGCAGAAGCAGTGTAGGCTTTACGCCAATCGTTTTGAGAGAGGCGGTTGGTAAAAAGAGGAAAGAGTAAACCAATCGAGAAACTGGTAGGAACAGCCAGCAATGCCGTGGCTAAAAAGCGCGGTAAAAAATATTGCCACTGGTCACCGGCAAATATCAAAGCTGCTCGCATTTGCTGAAAAATCTGTGGCAAATAGGCCGTGCATACTAGACAAAGCAAACAACTTAAAGCTGAAAGAGTAAGGGCAATAGCGCGAAACAACACAATATGTCTGGGCTTTTTCGCCAGGCGCACGGCCAGTGCGTTGCCCAGTGCCAGGGCGCCTACCACCGAGGCCACGGTAGCTGCTATGGCTTGAGTTGATGAGCCTAAAATCAAAGAAGAGAGTCTGATCCAGTCGCATTCGAGCACGGTGAGAATTAGGCCACCGGAAAATAGAAAAATGCCGCTCAGTAAACTGCAGCTCTCGTAATGGGCAAATTCATCGCTATCAAGTTGCATTTGCAGAGCGATTGCTAATAGTGCTGCCGGTGACGCTGCCAGTGCCAGAGCCAGAAGCGACTGGTTGATTCCCCAGAAAGGCAAAAGTACAAAACCAGCCAGCAGCGCGCCACACCATGAACCAAGGTTGCTATTGCAATAAATTAGATTGGCCGAATGATCGTCATAGCTTGAGGCCAGACTGCTGAGAAAAATAGCAGAACAAAATGACGGCAAAAACAAAGCTACTGATACAGTGGCCCAATCAATCAAATAAGCATTGTTCGATGCCAGTAAGATAGTAAAGAGCACGAGAGCTGCCGGTGTATATCTGACGATTTTCAAGCGAGTGGCGGCGCTGCATTTTTGCGCTGCCAGTGCGCCCAGCGAAAGGCCAATTAAAAAGACGGTGATGGTGATGGCCGAGGCGTAGGCGCCGGAGCCCACTCCACGCAAAGCCAGCCTTGAGAGAATTACTTCTAAGGCCAGTGATAGCGCGCCGCAGTTAAAGGCGACAAAAAAGGGGCTCAAATTCTTAATTATCAAGCCTCCCTTTCGCGGCACATACTCTTTCTGCGCCTTCTATTTGTGCACAAACTAGTATAGAACTTTGCAGTGCACTTGCCGAGCTGTTAAGCTTAAGGCTGCTGTACGATTTTAAAAGTGCAATGATCCTCAATTACGTTCACCTTCATAACTTTATGAGTTATGCCGATGCCAGGCTTGACCTGAACGGCATTGCCGTGGCGTGCTTGACCGGTTTGAACGGTGCGGGTAAATCGGCCATTCTTGATGCTGTTACCTGGGCTATCTGGGAAGAAGCGCGCGGTAGCTCCGACGAACTTGTGCGTCTGGGCGAAAAAGAAATGTGGGTTGAGATCACTTTTGCTCACGAGGGTAGACTCTATCGCGTGCGTCGTTCAAGGCAAAGACAGGTGGGTCGGGCTGGTGGCAAAGGCACATCGAAAGGTACCCTTGAATTTCAAATCGCTGAAGGTGATCTGGCTGGAGATTCTAAAGCACTTAAATGGAATAGCCTGACGGCAGCTGGTATGAAAGAAACGGGTAAACATATCAGTGAACTGTTGCGCATGGACTATGACACTTTTATTAATAGCGCTTATTTAAAACAGGGCCGGGCAGAAGAATTTACTACCAGATTGCCCTCTGAGCGCAAACAAGTCTTAGGCGAAATTCTCGGTCTCTCATATTTTGATAGGTTGCAAGAAGAAGCTAGAGACAGGCTGCGCGGCGTAAAGGCACAGATTGAGTATCTTGAGGGCACGCTTTCTGGGGCTCGCATGGTTGAAAGCGAATTTGCTCAAGTGCATACAGAACTTTGTGCCGCTCAAATCGAATATGACGATCTGGTGCTTGTGGCTCGCGATATTGAAGAGCAAGTTGTCGAACTTGGTGAGCGCATGCAGAAACTGAAGCTGATTGAGCTCACTCTTAAAAACAACGACAAGCGGCTTGAGCAGTGCAATGAAGCCTTGAAGAAAATAGACGATCAAAAAAAATCCATCGCGCAAAAGAAAAAATCATTGACTGATTTAATCGGCGACAGCTGCGAAATTGAATTGCAATTAAACGAATTCAATCAAGTGCGAGAGGAAGTAGAAAAACTTGATAGCATATCTTTGGAAGTGCAAGATTTAAATGATCGCAAGGTCGATCTAACTGGGCAGCTGGCTACTCTGCGAAGCCGCCTGGAAGTGAAGCTCGAAGGCCTAGAAGTGGAGTTTAGAGACCTGCAAAAAAATCGTGAGCGGCTCTTACGCGATACCGAAGATGGTGACAAGATTAAATTGCAATATCAAGACTTTCGCCTGTTGCTCGAAAGTGAAACCGGCCTGGCCCAGAGACAGGAAGCTTTTACACAGCTATCTTCTCGGGTGGGCGAGTTAAATTCAGTGATGCAAGAAGCCAAAATACGCCTTGAAGCAGAACTGTCGCAAAAACAAAATGCTTTACAAGAACTGACCGAACTCACGGCGTCACAAGGGGCTCTTAAAGCTGAAGGTGAAGAGCTTGATGATTTAAAAGAAACTCTAGAGAGGCTGGAAGCCGAGTTCGAGCTGGTGGAGAAAAAAGGCATTGCCATCAAGTCTGAACTAGAAACTTTTGATATTAAGGCTGAAGAAATTAAAAAGCGCCAGAGAGAAAATTTGCTCAAAATTCAAGAACTAAAAGAGCACGAACATTCTTCCATCTGCCCACTTTGTTCGGCGCCGATTGTTGACAGAGCCGCTGTCATTGATCGGTACTTGCAAGAAAACCGAGAGATGGATAGCGACGTGGGCCAGCTGGCAGTGCAAAAAGAAAGACTGAATGACGAACGAGCTACCCTTCGCCTCAGCTATGCTGAAATGCGCAAGCAGCTGGAAGGCCGCAAAGACTTAGATAAGCGCATTGGCCAGTTTAACGAGCGGCAAAGTGCATTGCTTAGAGCCAATGATAACGTAGAGAAGCTGACAGTTGAACGCGCTAAATTAGAGTCTCGTCTGGCTGAAAGTAATTTTGCTCAGGTAGAGCGCGAGAGTCTAGTGGCTGTCAAAGCCGAATTGCATAAACTCGATTTTGACCCGGCTGTGTATGTCAGCTTGCAATCGCAGATTCGCCTAAAGCGTCACATTGAGTCGAAGCACCATCAGCTCACTAAAGACAATGATGAGCTGGCCCGCTTGAATGCAAAGCTGCCTCAGCTTAAGGGGGCTGTTGATGAAATTGTCCACGAGCTTAAGGGCGAACTTTATGGCCAGGAAGTACGTGGAAATTTGCAGGTAGTACTCTCTAAATTGAGCACATTTTCTTACGATCGCAACGAACATGCCAGGCTTAAACAGAGACTTTCAGAACTATTTGTCGCTTCGGAAAAATCTCGTGATCTCAACCGCGCCGTTTTAGAATTGCCGGCATTAGATGAAGCCTTGAGCGAACTCAATGCCGAATCTGAAAAGCGCGTTGCTGAAATTGAAAATATAAATTCTGAGCAAGTTGATTTGAGACAGCAAATCGATCAAATGGATTTGATTGAAAAAACTCTTGCCGGTCTCAAACCTTCTCTTGACGAAGTGCGCGGCTTTAAAGAAGATTCGGGGCGCAAAGTGGCTGTGCTCTCGGCGCGTAAAGACAAGCTGGTTGCCGAGCTGGCCATTTTGGCAGAAAGGCTTAAAGAAGTAGCGCTCTTGCGCGATGAAGTTGATGATTTTGCCTACCTTGTGGAAGTATTCGGCAAAAAAGGTATTCAGGCAGTAATTATCGAAAATGCCATTCCCGAAATTGAAAACGAAGCCAACCGAATATTGACCAGATTATCCGACAACAAAATGCATGTGGCTTTGATCACTCAGACAAAAACCAAATCAGGTACCATGGCCGAAACCCTCGATCTTGTTATTGGAGATGAGGTGGGCACCCGCAGCTATGAGCTATACTCCGGGGGAGAGGCTTTCAAAGTAAATTTTGCACTGCGGATCGCCCTTTCGCGTTTGTTAGCGCGCCGGGCTGGGGCGAAATTAGAAACTCTCATTATCGATGAAGGCTTTGGATCGCAAGATGATGCCAGCCGCGAAAGGCTCGTCAAAGCGATTCGCATGGTGCAAGCAGAATTTTCGCGCGTGCTGGTGATCACGCATATATCAGATGTACGCGAAATGTTCCCTGTGCAAATTCAAGTGACCAAAAACAATGGCGTATCGAGTTTTAAACTAGTCTCGTAATCTAGCAGCTATTTTATTTCAGTAGTTACTTTATTCAGATTCGCCCATCTTGCGCAGCTCATCAATCTTTTTCTGAATGCTTATCAGCCTTTCGTTGCTTTTCTCGAGTAGGGTGCTGTCTATTTTTGGTTTGACGGGCTCATCGCGCAATTTGCTGGCTTCAGGTGCGACATCGAGAAACCGAGTGAGCATTTCGTCTACCTGATAGAGCAACACCGGCTTCTGTAAATATTCATCCATACCTGCTTCCAGGCAATTTTGACGCCGTGAGTAAGCGGAGAGACCGACGATAGGCACGCGGCTACCTGTGCCGGCTTCGCCTTCGCGAATTCGCTGAGTAGCAGAAATGCCATCCAGTTCAGGCATTCTTAAATCCATGAAAATTATATCGAAGCGCTTTTGTTTAGCCAGTTTTACTGCCATAAGACCGTTAGTGACAAACTCAGGTTTTTTATAACCGAGGGCATGAAGTTGGCTGGCAAAGACGTGCTGCAAGCTTGGTTCATCTTCGGCGCATAAAATTGAGATGTCTTGTTTTCTCATTAAGCTACCGCATCCACCGTGTGTGTCGTGTGCAGTGGCAGATCAAACCAGACTGTAGTACCTATATGTTCTTTACTGTACATACCGATTTTTCCGCCCATTAAAGTAACGAACTGAGAGGCGATGGACAGACCCAAGCCTGTGCCGCCGTAAAGTCGGCGGGTAGAGCCTTCAGCCTGAACAAAGGGTTGGAACAGTTTCTTTTGCATTTCTTCTGAAACACCAATTCCAGTATCAGTAACGGCAAAATGCAAGGTGTCATTTTTTACTGATACAGCTACTTCGATGCCGCCTTTCTCAGTAAATTTGATGGCATTGTTAATCAAGTTTAGAAGCACCTGACGCACACGTCCCTGGTCACCAGCTATTTCGCTCGGAATCTCGCCAATATTAGCTCCCAGCACCAACCCTTTTTCGGCTGCCTTAACAGCGGTCAATCCGATAACTTCATCTAAAGTCTGAATCAGCGAGTACTTGATATTTTCAATACCCACTTTTCCGGCTTCCAACTTAGCAAAATCCAATAAGTCGTTGAGGATTGCAATCAGACGCTTTGAAGCATCGAAAATTCTTGCTGCCCGCTCTAAATTGTCATTGTCCAGGTCAGGATCGCGGGCAATCAACTCAGATAAGCTAAGTACTCCACTTAGTGGCGTGCGTAGTTCGTGGCTGATTGTGGCAATCAGTTGCGACTTGAGCTTATTGGTGATGACAGCTTCGTCTCTAGCCTCTTCAAGGGCCTTCTGGTCTAATTTTCGTTGAGTCAGGTCGCGGGTCACTTTAACAAAACCGCGGGTGCCGCCTTTGATTGGCGTAATTGTCACGCTGGCCCAGAACTGACTGCCGTCTTTTTTTACCCGCCAGCCTTCTTCTTCATAAGAGCCATTTTTCAAGGCCAGGGCCAGTTCATTAGCGGGGTGGTTCGAATCTATGGCGTCTTCAGTATAGAAAACCGAGAAATGTTTGCCGATTATTTCTCCTGCTTGGTAACCCTTGATGAGCCGGGCGCCTTCGTTCCAGGTCATGATCTGCCCGTCGGGGCTGAGAATCAAGATAGCGTAGTCCTTAATTGAACCAACAATTAAATTGAAGGTCTCTTCACTGCGCTGCAAAGCTGATGCTGAATGAGTGAGCGCCAGTTCGGCTTTCTTTTTTTCTGTTAAATCGCGTGTGACTTTAGCAAAACCGAAGTGCTTGCCGTTTTCGTCACGTAGACAGTTTATTACAACACCTGCCCAGAAGTAAGTGCCGTCTTTGCGCACCCGCCAACCTTCTTCCTCATATACGCCTTTATCTAAGGCTTCTTTTAATTCGTAAGCAGGGTGGTCAATGGCTTTAGCTTCAGGGGTATAAAAAACAGAAAAATGCTCACCGATGATTTCATCGGCAGTATAACCCTTAGCCCTCTGGGCACCGGCATTCCAGGTGATGATGTGACCTTTTGGATCAAGTGCAAAAATGGCATAGTCTCTTACACCCTGCACAAGATGTTTAAACAGTTCTGGGTTGTTCCGACCGGATTTCATAGACCTAATTATCCAACAGGTCAGCTGCCTGCGCACTAGAGAAATTTTAAAAATTTACACGGCCGCAATCGCTCAGTTTGACGAAGATAGGATAGTGGTCAGAGCCTATTGCCCGTAGTTGTTCATGCGATTGAGTTGCCACCTGAGGTGATACCAGTATGTGGTCAATGGGAATGCGGGCAAAAGGTGGGAGGTCGCCAGTCCATGTCAGCTCCGGCAGGAGGCCTCGACCTGAATTGCGCATGCCGCTATCTTTTTCCAGACGGGCAAAATATTGACTCCAGGGTACACAATTAAAATCACCAGATAGTATTGCCGGCGGTGACATGTCATTCGTCACTCTGGCTATAGCCACCATTTCTTCAGTGCGGTTATTAAAGCGCTCGAGCATCATGGGCGTACTTGTGTGCGCTGTCGCCACTGACCACTGCGTTGTGCCATTTGCGCTGGGGACGGCAATAGTTGCTTTCAATAGAGGGAAGCTGTTCTGATGAATGACAGAGTCGGTAACCAACCCAGGGTGAGTTCTTGCAGACAGATGACATCGGGCCTGTAGCGCTCCACTGCGGCGGTAAATAAATCGAAGTGTCGATTGCCGATATAGAGATTGCTGTTCAGCAAAGAGAGATGCGAATTTCGCCTTCCAATGGGCTCGGCCGCAGGCCAGTTAACATAGGCCGAGGCAATAACAAAAACATGGCTCAAAGTGGCGATAACAGCCGCGGCATAAAGTCGTGGGTGCTCCCTCCAACTCCTTAGCAGAGTGAGGAAGAGAGCCGCTGCCAGCGCTACATAGAGCAGTTGCAATCGCAGTTGTGCCGCCAGATCGCGCACGTGATCGTCAGGAATGATAATTGTAAGCACCGCCGGGATTACGGTGACCGCTGTGCCGGCCAGTACAATCAAGTTCTTCGATGCCAGTTGATATTTTTCGCTGGGCATTTACTTGATGCCGTATCCGGGTATGGCTTGCAATTGCAGAAAGGCATAGAGGCTGGTAACTGCAGTAAAGATAATGGTGGCCAAAACCGCTTTTTTACTGAGCGAGGCAGGTAAAAGCGATAGCCCACCAAGTATTAGAGCCATTATGGCAATTTCATTGGGAAATAAATAGCGGCCTTGAGCCAGGCCATAATTGGCCATGGAGGCGTAAACCATAGCCCCCAGATTAATCAGTAAGCTGAGCGCGAGAGTGGTCCAGATTGCCGGTACGACCAGCTCGAGGCGCTCATCTTTGTTTTTTGCCAGGGCCAGAGCAGAAGACAGGCGCCCGGATTTTGCAGCGCGCCCCCACTGGACAATAGCTGTCACGGCACTGACGCTCATAATTGTCTGGTAAGCAAGATAAACAGGCCGAGCCATCTCTACTGTGAGGTAACCGAAATAACCCCAGTAAGAATAAATGATTGTGCGCCACCACCGGTGGTTCTGCAAAAAGCTCGAGGCGCTTTTGTGAAAATCAAGTTCTCGTTTGTAGGTGAGTGCCCAGGTGCGGTACATGGTTTTGGTGCCCAGATAATCACCGTCGAAAATAGCGGCGTTACGCAAAAACCACCAGCCGCTCAAAGTGCAGGTAGTAAGGGCAACAATTAAACCGTTCACTGCCAGATTAAGTAGGCGGGAGCCATGCAACCAGCAGGCCAGAATCATGGCGCAAGCTGCCATAGGAAACATGGAGTAGCCCGAATATTTGCTCAATGCCAGCCAGGCCAGCGCCAGACCGAGCAGGAGGCTACGTTTAGGCGAAAGCCCGTGGCGCATTGTCTTAACCAGTAAAACTAAAATTACTGAACCCAGCGCTGCCGTGGTGGAATCACAGTTGGCATAAGCATCGACGAAGATCAGTTGCGGATGGAAAATCAGCATCAGTGGTAGCGCCAGAGCCAGTAGCCTCGATGATTTAAAGAGTGTCTGGCCAATGTAATCGGCGCAGGGAATCATCAAACTCCCGGCTAGCAGGCTGCCGCAACGAATATAAACAAGATTGCCATGCCCCAGCATCGCTCCCAGTACATGGAAAACATAACCAAAAGGCGGATAAGAACCGTAAACAGCAGTGGCTCCGCCGGCCGCAACCGATGCGGCGTCAGGCAGACACAGATGTTCACTCAAAAAACGAATCATCCACAGATGAGCGTCTTCATCAGGCGCTTGATTGGTGGGCACGAGAAAAAGCCAGGGAATTCGCACTAAAAAATAGACTATAAGCAGTACCAGTATTCGAGCACGAGCTTCCACAATCACTTCTCACCGGTCAATCAGCCACTTTTTTAGCGTCTCAGCAGTTTAACTCTCGGTCAAACTCTGAATAATCCATTAGATTAGCCTTTGAATTAGTTATCATCTAGATAATAAGCTTAACTTCGACTGATGAATTATCAAATCGTTTATGAATGACCGCAATGCCGCTGCTAATTTTGAAACTCTACTTAATTCGGTAGAGGCGATCATTTGGGAAGCGGATTTCAAGACGGCGAAAATATTTTTTGTCTCCAACCATGTGGTCTCATTACTTGGTTATCCACTTGATAAGTGGTATGGCGACCCTGCTTTTTTTACCCAGATTTGCCACCCCGACGATCTGGTCAAAGTGCAAAAAGCAAAAGATGGTGTCACCAGAGAGCGTAATCACTACGAAGTGATTTACCGCATGAAGCGTTCAGACGGTCAGTATCTGTGGCTCTCAGACAGGGCCACCGTAGAATTCGACGGTCTTGAACCGCGCAGCATGCGCGCCATCAGCTACGACGTCAGTGAAAGACGGCGCATTGAAGAAGCGCTGGCTCTGGTGGTTGAAGTTATCGCCGAAGCAAGCGAGTTGGAAAATGTTGAAGACATAAGCTTGCATTGCATTACGCGAATCTGTCAGCTGGCTAACTGGCAGATTGGTCAGGCCTGGTTTCCTATCCCTGGCGATAGTGCTCTCAGGTGTTCTAATATTGTTTTCTATTCCGCGCTGCCGGCCAGTGCTTTTCGCCAGGAGAGTCTGGCTCAGAATTTCAAAATCGGTGAAGGCTTGCCCGGCAAAACCGCCACCGAAATTTCTCCAGTTTTCATAGACAATGTTGCCATTGAGCCGCGTGCCTCACTGGCGCTGACCAAGAGCATTCAAGCCGGCTTTGCCTTTCCGGTGCGCCATGGGCAAAAACTTCTTGCTGTATTTGAATTTTTTGGTGCGCGCCGCAGTGCCCCCGACAAGTATTTTTTGAATGCCGTAGAAGAAATCGGCACGCACCTGGCAGTAGTTTTTGAAAGACGCAGAGCCCAAGATCTGTTGTTGCTTCAGCGTGCTCACGAACAGATTATCCTTGATTCAATGCCTGCTCTTGTCTGGTACAAAGACAAAGAAAATCGCATTATGCGCGTCAACCGGGCCGCAGCTGAAGCAGTCAATATGCTGCCGGCCGAAATGCAAGGGATGCTCTGCCAGGATGTTTATCCGGAAGAAGCGGAGCAATATTTTCTTGATGATCTGGAAGTGATTAATACCGGCCAGGCAAAGCTCGGTATTGTCGAGCGTGTGCAAAATGCCGACGGCACTAAAAGTTGGTGCTCCACCGATAAGATTCCCTATCGCGATGAGAACGGTAACGTTCAGGGCGTAATTGTTTTTGCTTCAGATATCACCCAACTGAAAAATGTGGAAGATGAGCTGAAAGCCGCCCATGCAGAGCTTGAGACCAAAGTCACAGAGCGCACTCAAGAGCTCAACGAAGCCAATATTTTCTTCAACCTCTCGCGCGATTTGTTCTGTATCGCTTCTACCGATGGTTATTTTAAAAGGCTCAACTCAGCCTGGGAGGACAAGCTCGGATACACAATCGAAGAGTTGACCTGCGTACCTTACAAAAGTTTTGTTCACCCTGATGACCTATCCGCTACCGAAGATAAAAATCAAGAACTCTACAAAGGACTTGATGTTTTTCAGTTTGAAAATCGTTATATACGTAAAGATGGGCAGATTTGCTGGCTTCTGTGGAGTGCCACCGCTTCCAGAGATGGGATGATCTACGGTGTCGCCTACGATATCACCGACCGTAAGGCGGCCGAAGCCGAACTGCTCGACATCAATATCGCCATGAAGAACGCGGTAGAAGGCATCGCTAAAGTCGATACCGATAACTGTTATCTTTCAGTCAATCAATCGTATTCGGCCTTGCACGGCTTTAGCATTGAAGAGTTAATCGGCAGCTTTGCTTTAAACAACGTCTATCCGGAAGACATGCCGATCTGGCAACTCTGTTACGAGCAGATGTTAAGTGACGGCAAGTCAGAGACCGAATTATTAGGTGTGCGTCAAGATGGGTCGCTTTTTCACCAGCAAGTGACAATGGTGCGTGTCAACGGTAACTTGAATAAATTCAATGCATATTACATTTTCAATAAAGATATTACTCCGCGCAAACAAGTAGAAGCCTCACTGCAACACAGTGAGGCACGCTTCAATCAGCTGGCTGCGCACGTACCGGGTGGTATCTATCAGTATGTGCAGAGACGCGACGGTACTTTTACTTTTCCATATGTCAGTGAAAGCTGCCGCAGCGTGCTTGAGATCGACCCTGAAGCAATGATGGCAGATCCACATTTAGTCTTCAGACAATTGCATCCAGATGATCTGAACAGCATCTGGCAGGCCATACAAGAAGCTTATTCCGGCCCCAGCAACTTTGAGTGGGAAGGTCGTTTAATTAAGCAAGATGGAGGCATCAAGTGGATAAGAGCTTCTTCTTCGCCGGAAGTTTTAGAAAATGGCGATGTAATTTTCAACGGCCTGCTTACTGATATCAACGAAAAAAGATTGGCCGATGAAGAAATTAGCAAGCTCAATTTTAATTTGCGCGAGCGAGTTGAACGTCTGGCCGCCGTCAATCAGGAGCTGGAAAATCTCACGCGTAAGTTGGAATTGGCTTACGATGCTGCTCTTGAAGCGTCTAAGCTTAAGTCTGAATTCGTGGCCAACATTTCTCACGAGATACGCACACCCATATCAGCCGTAATCGGTATGTCCGAGTTATTGCTAGACACTCATCTGGATGATGAACAAAAACAGTTCACCAGTATGGTTAAAGAATCAGCCCAGTCGCTATTAACCATCATCAACGACATTCTAGACTTCTCAAAAGTCGAAGCCGGTCGTGTAGAGCTCGACATTGTCGATTTCAATATTCTTTCGCTGGTTGAAAATTGTGCTGAATTACTTTCGCCTACTGCCAGGAAAAAAGGGCTGGCACTTCTGACCTGGATCGATCCGCGTCTGCCGGCTTCTCTTCGTGGCGACCCGGTGCGCATTCGTCAAATATTACTCAATCTGGCCAGCAATGCCGTGAAATTTACCCGCCAGGGTGAGGTGGTATTGCGAGCTGATCTTGAAACTTCCGAGAACAACGAAGTGCTGGTGAAATTCTCCGTCACCGATAGCGGCATTGGCCTTTCTCAAGATTCACGCAAGCTTTTGTTCAGGCCATTTGTGCAGGCGGACGGTTCTACCACGAGGAAATATGGCGGCACCGGCCTGGGACTTTCAATCAGTAAATTATTAGTTGAGATGATGTGCGGTCAAATTGATTATGTCAGCGAAGAGGGCGTGGGGTCTTGTTTCTGGTTTTCATTGCCCTTCGAGCTGGCTACCGATAAAATCACCTTAAGCGAAGTAATTGCGCCCAGATCGCAAGTGCTGGCTACGAATAATTCCAAGGAAACTGTTAGAGAAAACCAGAAAGAAAAGTTACTGTCGCCTGAGCATAATCTTTCTGCACCCTGGCCGGTTTTACTTGTAACCCGCTCAAAGGCCATCGAGGAGCTTTTGACCGGATATCTGAAAGTCTATTCAATTGAATTGACCGTGACTAGTGCTTTAGAAAACATTCTGCCGTCTTTGCATGAAGCTGAGGGCCACAATCCGATACGCCTGATTATTTATGACATGGAAATCGGCCTTGAAGCGGGCAGCTCTTCTGCTGCCGAGGCCTTCGAACCCAGCTTGCAGGTGCCGTATGGCCGCAACTCAGGCACCTATGCTTTGACGCCTTCGCCGGCCGAATTAGAATCTTTCCACAGTTTATGCATCGGTTTGACCACTGCTCTTGAACAGGGTCTACCTGGTTTAATCGTGCTTGGTGCCAGCGAATTACCTGAAAATCAGCTTTCAGGTAGAGCGTATGTGGGGAAATTGCCAAAGCCTTTTCGCCTGTTTGATTTGCTCACTGAAGTTGAACGCGCTTTTTGTGGTGAGGTTCAGGCGTCGCCGGTACTGAGAGCTGCCACCAGGTCGGAAAACCCTATTCGGCCGCGCTCGTTCAACGAAAATCAGCTGGCGGCTCACAAACGCATTCTGGTTGCAGAAGACAATAGTGTGATGCAAGAGTTGGCTGTCAGACAACTGGAGCGCCTCGGTCTGGTGGCGGATGTGGTATCAAATGGTATACAGGCCGTCAATGCGGTTCGCTCAGGGCTCTACTCATTAATTTTGATGGATTGCCAGATGCCTGAGATGGACGGCTATGAAGCGACCCTGTCTATTCGCCGCGAGGAAGCCGCTCGAGGTGGTCATATTCCTATTGTGGCCATGACCGCCTCAGCCATGAAAGGCGATCGCGAAAATTGCATTGCTTCCGGCATGGACGACTACGTCAGTAAACCTGTGGCCCAAGAAAAGCTTTTACGTTTGCTTGAGAAGTGGCTTCTGGCGGTGCCTGGTGCCGCGCCCGGAGAATCTCCGTTGCTCATCACCAGCGCTCGCAGGGCCGAAGACATTGCTGTTGAAATGGTGCCGCAGGAAAGTGATAGTTTGCCGATCGATTGCGGAACACTGGCCAAACTTTATGGAGCAACTGATTTACGTCGCCTGGTAGATAGTTTTAGCAGCGAGTGTCAGGAACTGATGAGAGACATTGAGCTTTCGCTGGCCAGCAAGAACGATTCAGAAACGGTTCGGCTCGCTCACCAGATGAAGGGCCTGGCAGTTGTCATGACTGCTGACTCACTTTCTAAAGCAGCTCTTACTTTAGAAACCAGCGCCAAGCGTGGTGAATGCGATAACCTGCCGGGCCACGTAAAGGCTCTTTCAGACGAATTATCTAATGTGTTAGCGTATATAGAAACGCGCAAAAACAGCGCAATTTTTTCCTGATTTGCAGTCATTTGCTGCCTCAACAACTATAATTTGCTAGTTACTATTTTTCTATATCTTTTTTACCGGAATTGTTTTTACCGATTTGCTGAGAGCGTCCTTAGTTGTAATAGTTGCGGTGATCCTGCTTTTAGGCGGCAGCTATTTCATGGCGCAGCGCAGTTTGCCTTTGCTTGACGGCATTGTCAAAATGGCTGAATTAGGCCGCGGTGCGGCGGTAAAATTCGATGAGCGCTGCGTGCCTTACGTAGAAGCGTCTTCAGAGCTTGATCTCTATCGCATTCAGGGCTACATCACCGCCCAGGATCGTCTCTTTCAAATGGATATGATGAGACGCACAGCTTCAGGCGAACTGTCGGAAGTATTTGGTTCGCAATCTCTACCCCACGATAAACTGGTGCGCACCATCGGTATCAATCGCGCCGCTGCCGCTGAACTGAAAGCGTTACCTAAAGATGTCTTAGCTTGCCTGCTCGCTTATGCTCAGGGCGTTAATGCATATATCAGTACTTCGCAAGATCGTTTGTCGCCTGAATTTATCGCGCTCAATTACAAGCCACGGCCCTGGACGGCGCAGAATTCACTGGCGATTCTCAAATATAATCAATACAGCTTAGACGAAACCTGGCGTCTCGACGATTTGCGCCAGCGCGTTTTAGATAAGGTAGGCGGGCAGCTAGCTTCGCTTATGTTTGATCGAACTTTTACCGCACCACCTGCGGTGAGTCAGCAAACTGGCAGATTGCCCTATAGTTATACCAGCAGCGCGCTGACACCGGCTCCCAGTTGGGGATCAAATGGTTGGGTATTAGCCGCCGACCAGACTGAGAGCAAAGGCGCATTTCTGGCCTTAGACCGGCACTTCGCATTTACTCAGCCTTGCGACTGGTATTCAATTGCATTGCGCGCTCCCAGCTTACATTTAGCCGGCGCCTCTATACCGGGAATACCGGGGGTGGTTAATGGCCGCAATAGCCAGATAGCATTTGGTTTGACTTCACTAAAAGTCGATGTACAAGATTTGTTTCTTGAACAATTCTCGCCGCAGTTTCCCGGAAAATACAAAACTCCTTCCGGATGGTCTGCGGCTACAGAGCTTGTAGAAGAAATTCCGGTGCGCTTTTCCAGTTCGCTTTTACAGACCTCCAATCTTTTGCATAAAGTGCTGGAGACCAGGCATGGCCCCGTTTTGATCAAAAATGATCAAAATGCCGTTGCCCTTTCGTGGGTAGGTTTAAATTTGCCGGAGAAAAGCAGCGGCCTGGCCGAAGCGATTTATCGCCTTAATCACGCCAACAGCTACAGTCAATTCCAGAGTGTGCTTTCGCACTATGCCGGATCGCCTTTTACTTTTCTATACGCTGATAAAGACCGCCATATCGGCTATCAGCAAGCCGGCACCATACCGGAGCGTTCAGCGGCAACCGGCGGCAAATCGAGCAAATGGGAATCTTGTTTGCTTTCGCCTGGTTGGACCGGTGTTGGTGACTGGATTTCAGTTGTGCCTTTCAAAGACATGGAACATGCCCTTGATCCACCTGCTGGTTATTATGTCGCTAACTTCCGCCAGGCACGCACTGAGATGCCACTCAACGTCAATATCTATCGTGCTCAGCGAGCGCTCAACGTCTTAGCCGCATACAAAAAGAGCAATCAGAAAGCAGGCTTGCCTGAGATGGCTTTGTTGCAAGGTGATCAGCTGGCGCCGCTGGCACCACTGGTGAAGCAGACACTCATTGAGGCCATCGGCAAAACCGAATCTATCGACTCAATTCAATTAACTGCCCTCGACGCTATTGGCAAATGGGACGGTGTGCTCACCGAGAACAGCAGTGGTGGTGCGCTCTACCAGAGCTTTGTGCAAACCGTTATCAGGCGGCTGTTGGAGCCGCGTCTGGGCACTGCTTATACTAACGAATATTTAGACCGCTACCCCCAGTGGTCATCTGTGGTAGAAAAAGTTTTGCTGGAAAAGAGTGATGCCTGGCTGCCTGCAGAAGAGAGAACTTTTAAAGGTTTTATAATAAGCTCATTTGGCCAGGCCGTTAAAGAAGTACGCTTGCAATCAAAATCAGATGATGTAGCTGCCTGGAAATGGGGGCCGATGCATACTATAGAATTTGAAAATGATCTATTGCGTGGTGCGCCGGCTCTGGTGCCTTTGTTTGCCTCTATACTGAATCGCGGGCCGGTGCCGGTGGGCGGCGACCATGACACTGTTTCTAGTATGGAAGAGTCTTTGCGCCGCAGCAGTACTCATTCAGTTTGTCGCTCTGGGCCGACCATGCGCATGCTGGTTGATTTGTCTGACGATGAGAAGTTCTACCAGACTCTCTCGCTTGGTCAAAGCGGGCACATGTTGTCAGCGGCCAACAGTGATCAGTTGCGTTCGTGGTTGAATTTCAAACCGTTGCCTGTGGCATTCTCACCTGCTTTAGAAGAAAAGCTTTCTACCCACCGTTTACTTTTTACCGATCGCTAAGTCGCTAATTAATTTTCAATGACAAACCAAGATGCCGTGAAGACAGTAAAAATTTATTTGTCAGCATCTTTGCTCCTGACGAATTGCTTATTTGGCTTTCTGGCTGCACATGCTCAAGTTTTTACCGACCCTACGCAAAAGTTTCGCCACCCTACTGAAATTAAACTGACGGAGGAAGCTCCCAGAAGGACTTTTGGCACGACCAGTTTAAAAGATATGTTCCCTCAGATGAGCGTGGCGACTAATCAGCCACAGCCACTGACATTGACGGCAATGAAGCTTGACGGGCTTGGTGTTAAAAGCAGCAAGATGCTCGGTGCTAATCATTTTGTAGTTTTGCAGGGCACCAGTGCTGATACCATGTCGGCAATCTATAAATTAAACCGTGAAACCGACAAAAGCAATTTTATTACTGCCGATCCTTTTGTGCATGCTTATTTCGCATTCAATAATGCCATAGCTTTTAAAGTCGTGAGCGATACACTTTATGCGGAATTGCGAGCTCTTTTATCGGCATTGATTGAATCGTGTGTTAAAGACTATCGCCTTTGCGAAATTGACGAAGTTAAAGATGACATTCAGCGCAATCTGGCTTTCATTATTGTGGCTTTGCAATTGCTCGATCCCAAAACCGCGCTGCCTGATATGGGCGGTGCCAGCGACTTGGCCCGCAGCGAGATGGCGATTATTGCACGGGGCAAAAAAGGGCGTTCTGTAATCTTTAATCGCGAAGAAGATTTTAGTTCATTGAGGCCAATGGGCTTTTATTTGCGCAGTGAGAAGACTGCCAACTATTTCCGCTGCGTTGCCTGGCTATCGCGCATGTATCTGACTCTTTCGGACGTCACCAATAATTCTGAAACCGGCGGCGGCAATAAATTTCGCCGTGCTCTTTTACTTTACCGTGCTCTTGAACTGGGTCGCAGCAGTCGCAGCTCTAAGGTGGCCGCCGCCCCCGGAGACTCACTGATGCCGGCCTGGCAGCGCATCTATGAAATCAGCTTGAGTATTAATCCCGGGTCACTCACCCGCGAGCAGACTGTTTATCCTCGCGATCTCAAAAGTATGCTGCAAGCGGGCAATTTAGAATTTCGTGACATGTTGCAAACCCTGGCACAGCCTTTTTCGCGCGCCAGATTACTTTTATCGATTAAGAAGCAAAAACCGCAAGGGCTTGACGCCGCTTCTATTTTTGAAATGGAAAAGAACCGCGGTCCTGAAGAGAACATGCTGGTGATGCGCTTCTTGCCGCCAGTCAATAGTTACGAACTCGATTGGCTTAAAAGTCAGACTGCCACGTACAAAGAAGAAGGCGAAGAAGGTTTTATTTCGCCGCTTTCGCTCTTTATTCTTTATTCATGGGGATCTCCTGTGGCATCCAATATCTTGCATAGTCTCAGCGACCGCATGGACCCCGGCCTGGTTAACACTTTGCCCGAGCTCATTAGAGTGGCGGGCAAGCGCAGGGTAGAAAGCGACCCTAATGCTCCCAATTGCCTGGCAGAAAAAAGATGGGCAATCATCACTGAATATTTTCGTCCTTTTAAAAAGAATTCTCTTTCCTGTTTGCTTTCAGAACTCTGGTATTGCCAGCATGCACTCAGTGCTTCGGCGGCATTTGCCGATTCGTATACTGCGTTCGATGCACCGGCTCCGTTAAATACTGCTAATTCTGCCAGTTCGGTCACTAATGTGAAAGCTGCTGCCCCGGCCTCCGAATTGAAAACTGACGTAAAGGCTGAAGCCACGACTAATAATAAGGTTGAAACCAAAACTGAAGCAAAACCAGAAATAAGTGCGGCTGCTCGCATGTTCGGTGCTGCCAGACCAGGCGTCAGACATGCTTCAAATTTTCATTACCTTGAGCCCATGCCCGATCTTTATCGCAAGCTTGGTGCCTTTTTGAGCATCACAGAAAATGATCTGACCAGACTTAGATGTTTTCCTGAAGAGAAGCGCAAAAGATCTGACGATTATGTGCGCTTGCTAGATCGCCTGGCAAAAATTGCCGATCAAGAACTGGCTGTGCAACCTCTATCGGCCGTCGATTTTAAATTGTTAGCCAATATTGACCAGATTCTGGCTGCTATCAGCTCACCTGTGGCCGGCAGCATTTATGTGCCCGGTATCGGTGCTGGTGCCGCCAGTATGGGCCCTGGTGACGCCGGTGTGGTCAATGCCATATTCAGCACCACTCAAGGCGCTTATCTCAGCCGCGGTGCCGTTTACACCTACTATGAAATTGCGGGTGGTCCGTTCAAGCAGGCGCACTGGGAGCGCAAAAAAGAATTTGGCTTTTTGCGCCCGCCAGGGTGGATAATTGCTGCCGACATTATTTCTGACGCCACTAAAGCCGGTGCAAACAAAACTGATGCTCCGGTTAAAACCGAACCAATTAATTCCAAAAGTAAGCCAAATATATAAGGAACACATGACCAAGAAATGCTGTTTGATTTTGTTACTGATTTTATTGTCTCTACCACAAGCTCAGGCCGCCGGTGGAAACTCACCCGCTGCCGACCCTGGCTCAACAGCAGCGACCAGTCAGGCACTTTTGCCCGAAGATCAATTTAAAGCAGGACTGCGCGATTTGCACGAGAATTTGCGGCGCTTAGAAAGTACCCTTCGTGATCTCGAGCGGGAGGCCGGTCGGCGCCAAATGGTGGCTAATCCGCTGGGTAATAATGCCGCCTTTATTGCCGATCCCTGGTGGGCCTTCACCCCGGGCAGTGCCGCCCTGCTCATGAATGACAGCGTCAGGCCAGGTCCTTACCTTAAATGCCGGGCTGAATTTCTCAATCAGTCGCTAAGTGCAATCGACACTTCTGTAGCCGCTATGCAACTTAACGGCACGCAACTGGCCGCCGCCAGAGACAGAATGGCAGCCGAAAGCGGCAACAAAAAACTGCAAAAAGCTCAAGTGGATCTTGATGTGATGCACGACGCTTCCGCTGACTTCAGTCAAAAGCTGGCCAATTTAAAAACGCTATGCGCTGCCGCTCCGCCCGATAATGTCTTAATACTGACAGGCGTGCATACCTTGCAGCAGACTGTCGATGGTATCGATACTGTGGGTAAGCGACTTTGGAAAGACAGTTTGTAATAATTGAGCAGAGACTTATTTCGATTTATTAAACCTAGCAAAAGCAGGCTGGCAGCCCTTCGCTCTCCTTTAATCAAATGTATATCTGATAGCTCCCTTGTCAATGCGTTCAAACATCACTACCATCACTGATTACTCCCACTTTTGCGAATCCCCAGAATCCCATGATCGACCTCAATCTTTTGCCGTCAACAACGCCGTCAACAACGCCGTCAACAACGCCGTCAACAACGCCGACCCTAAGCTCAGTTTCTTCTCGAAAGACATTGACCACGCAAGAGATGCCATTGCCGGCGGAGCGCTCAGGCGATTCATCTACTGTGCAAGTGCAAGTGGAGCTGCGGCAGGCAGTCGATTATTTCAAGATGGCCATGGAGTATTTGACTCAGGGTCGCTTTGATGATGCCGAAGAGCTTTATCGCATGGCTCTCAATGTCTCAGAGACGGCTATGGGTGTCGCTAACCCGGCTATCATCGGCCACCTTGAAGAACTCTCCAGTTTTTACGTCAGTCGCGCCAAGTTTGAAGAGGCAGAGCCGTACCTCAAACGCATTTATGCCCTGCGCATCAATAGTGCGCAGGAGCAGCTGTCTGATTATTTCGATTTAGCCGATACGGTAGACAAACTATCGACTGTTTTTGAACGCACTGGCCGCTCGTCGGAAGGTGAAAAACTTTTTCTCGCCCTTTTGCGCAGTCAAGAAAAACTCAAAGGCGGCTACCACCAGACCACTCTTGATGTTTTTAATCGATTGGGCAGTTTCTATTTGCGCACAGGGGTCTACGTGGCAGCCAGAGCGGTGTTTGAAGAATTGCTAGATATCCAAAATGACAGTAATGGCGTCAGTGCCGAAGTGGCTGCTGTGCTTTCCAATCTTTCGGTTGTGTACGGCAAGCTTGAATTACACATGGAACAGATTGCTGTCTTAGAGCGGCAAGTAGATGTGCTTGACACTATCCACGGTGGCTGCGGATTATCTCTGGCAGCAGCTCTGACAAGATTGGCCGATGTGCTTTCAGGAGCTGTGCGCGTCACAGGTTGCAGCGACATTCTAGAAAAAGCGGAGCTTATCTATCGCCGCGCCCTCACTATTTATGAAAAGCATTATGGACCGTCGACTCCCACTGTTGAAAGTCTGCGTCTGCGTTTGAAAAATCTCGCCCACTAAAGAATCTAAAAAATTGACCGGCTCAAGACTTGTCTTTGTCTTTTGAGGCTTTGTCTTCTTTATCTTCGCTGCGTTTGTCTTGATCAATCAAGCCCCTTGAAAATTCAGCTTTGCTGGCCGCTTTTTTCACTGGTTGCAGCGTGGCCGGATACATTTTAAATGAACCGTCGATAAAGCCTAATTGTAGCTTGCCGTCTACGTCTTGATAGTATTGCTGCAAGATGCGGTCGAATGTCCAGCCGCGTTTGGCGAACATATTGGCACCGTGCTGACTGAGGCCGCGGGCACCATTGCCCGGGCCGCGATAAGTGAAGACCCAGTTGGAGCCTTCATCATGCACGTCTAAAATTCCCGCTGTGGCAAAATTCAACATGCGTGCCAGAGCAATGCCGTCTACTTCACGACTGTTTCTCACGCCCATAACTTGTATGTGACTGGCGTTTCCGGTGGCATTCCATTGTTTGACGGTTACGCCGACAATGCCTTTGATGCCGGTAATTTGCTCAAGATGGCTTTGAGATACAGCACTCTTTTTGATGTTGAGATTTTCCATTTCGTCGCCTACCCAGGCGCGATAAAATCCCGGTTTCACTTTGTCGGCATTTTTCAAAATTAAGCCGCGAGTTTGAAAAACCGCTGCCAGCGTTGAGGGTGCTTCGGCAGCCAGTCCTTTATAAGCCTGGTCGCGTACGTCGGGCACCATGTCAAAGCCTTCGCTTTTCCATTTAGAGCCTTTACCCATGTGCGCGTAGGCATAGCTGCGCGCCGCCACCGCCTGACACTTAAGTGCTTCCGGTTGCCAGCTCGAAGGCATTTCAGAAGGCACCACACCCTGCAAATAATCTTCCAGATCAAGCAAATTTATGGCAGTAACATAAGTAGGCATGTTGATGATTTCAAGGCAGCCGCGCCACCAGCGGTTGACTGTCCAGACGCGATAATCTGGTGCGGAAATGTGACAGCGCTGATCGTACGGCAACGTGCAGCTGCGGCCGGTGCCCAGCTCGGTAATTTTGCCGGGGGTGATGGTGTAAACCATGCGCGGTTCTAAAGCGAAAATTGGCATGCCGTTAACAAAAACAGCGCCCTGTTGCCAGATCGCTACGCGTATGGCCGAGCTTTTGGTGCTGAGACCAATGCGCACGGGGTGGATCATGGGCGGGTAGGGCAAAAAGGAATTGATCACGGGAGGGATAGTTGTGGCCTGGACTGGCCTACTGTTACTGGAGGCTTTGGCTTGCGTTTTGGGCGCCGCTTTGCTGCCGCTCTTTGCATCGCCGACCGGAGCTTGAACTACAAGCAGACTGACTGCAGCAGTGCACAAAACCAAATTTTTCTTTGTCCGCCTTCGCACAACAATATCAACCGTAAAAGCTAAGTTCTTATTGTACGTCTAATTCCGCTAGCTTTACCGTCAGGTAGCTATGGTCGAGCTAGTCTTGAAAACCTGGCCACCGCGGAAGCGATTAAGAGCAAGAGTTTAATAACAAGAGTGATACTATGTGGATCCCAATTTCAACCGGTTTGGCCCATTGAAAAAACTGCTAATTGTCGACGATGAAGTAGATATCGCTACCAGCATTCAGTACGTGCTGAATCAAGAAGGATTTTCTACTTTATTAGCCCACGACGGTATCAAAGCCATTCAATTATTTGAGCATGAAAAACCAGATCTGGTCATTCTTGATCTGATGATGCCTGGGCTTGATGGATATGAAGTCTGCCGCCGGGTGCGCGCTTTCGATAAACGCACACCCATATTAATGCTCACTGCCCGCACCAGCGAAATTGACACCGTCGTCGGACTTGAGCTCGGTGCAAATGACTATATCGCTAAGCCGGTGCGTCTGCGCGAGCTCGTGGCCCGGGTGAAAGCGCACCTGCGCGAAACTCCTCAGGTGCAGGAAGTCACAAAAGGCATTCGTCTTGGTGATTTGTTCATCGACACTGACAGCCGTACTGTGCTGGTGGGCGAAAAATCCATTGATCTCACCTTTAAAGAGTTCGAATTGCTTTTAGCCATGGCCAGGCAGCCTAACCGGGTATTTTCCCGTGACCAGCTTTTTCAGGGTGTCTGGGGCTCCGATTTTCTTGGCGAAAGCCGTACTGTTGATGTCCACATCAGATATTTGCGGGAAAAATTGGAAGCCAATCCCAGCCAACCCAAGCACATTCTCACTGTCCGGGGCGTCGGCTATCGACTGGTCTGGGACTGAGTAGACAAGTTTAATGATTGATCTATGGGAATTTTCCCACTAGCTCCGAAAAGAATGGGCCCTTTTATAAATGGCTTGCGTATTCTTCCCAGTGACATGTGCGGTGAGGTTTCATAGACTAAAGAAGTCGATTGTTATTCGACGGCGTGAGCGAAATAACCTACTTTCTTTGGCGGATCAGGTATCAGATGAAATCACATGCATTTCTAGTTGGCGTAAACGTAGCAGCATCTTTGCCGCTGGTATTCGCTCCTCAAGCTATGGCCGAAGGCAATAATTTGAGCGCTACAGCGAATTTTCTCAAGGCAGCGGTTGCCGAGAAAGCCACAGCCCGCTCCATGAGCGACCCTCATGCTGTACCTAGTTTCCAATGTTCCAAAAGATCTTTGCCAATCAAGCGTGACCTGAGCAGCTCGAGTTTTTCTGAGCCTCGGGCAGTGCAAACCAGACTGGCCATGACTCCCATTGCCGGATCGGTCAAGTTGCGTCCATTCGTTCCTGGTAGAAAATTGCCCAGCCGCTCCGATTTGCAATCGCAAATGCCTCAGCTCGACAATAGCAACCAACCAAATCTTTCCGCCAGCATTAATGAATCAAGTTTTGCCGCTCAACCAGTGCAAAACGATTCTAACTATTCTGCTCCCGGCTACAGCTCTTACCGCGCACAGCAAGTAAACACCGCTCAAAATCGTAGTCGCCTGCGTCAAGCCGCCGAGTGCGTCGCCAGCTTCCAGCGCAAAAATGCCGCTCGCACCCTGCCCGGTCAATCACCTTCCACTCCCGGACAGGTTGGTTTCCCTTGCGCCCAGCAAGCTGTAGCTCACATGAGCCCAGCGGCTAAACCAGCTCCATCAGAAGTTGAATGGACTCAAATGGCTCGCAATGCCGCTAACGGCAGCACCACTGAAAGCGAAGCCGAACAAATGGCCAGCCTACAGGCCGAATTTGCCGCCAGCCAGGCTCCGGCTCACGTTACCGCAGGTCCAGCGCCATTCCCACTCAGTTTGATTCCTGAAGCTTCGTTGAAACAGTTAATCGGCAGCACAGCTAAAGCAGCTCCTCCTGCAGCCGGCGGAAGCTCTATGCGCGCTCAAAAAGCCATGACTCCAAGCTACTTCGGCTCATGGCACGGCAGTCAGCAAGCTGCTGCTCAAGGTCATGGCCATGTTCACAGTAATTTGCAACCTTCCGGTTTTCACACCTATCTGGCTGGTGGCAATTCCGCTCGCGGCGGCCGTGTAGTTTCGGCCAGCGCGTTCAAGTCTTATGCACCCATGGCCTACAAAGCCACTCGCCGCAGTGCTCCTCACATTGCCGCTGTAGTGAAAAAGTCTGCCGCGGCTGCAGCACCGATGATTGCCACCTACGGCACATATCATTCAGCAGCCGGTCCTGCTATCTAAATTCAGCAGTTCAAAAGCACAGACATCTTTTAGACTTTTAGAGAGGCGCCCGGCGCCTCTTTTGCTTTAGCCGGGCTAAATCTTTTGCTTTGTCGAAAAAGCGGCAGGGGCGGATACACATATAGGTAAGCTGCTTCGCCAAGCAACAGTTTTTAAGAAGGTACAATGATTTCACTGGTAGGCACATGCAAGAAGCGATACGGTCGAGGCTTTCGATGACTGAATCTCACCGCGAAAAAAAACGTCGCGGCAGGCACATCGTTAACGAAAACATCCTCAAAGAAATTGAGGAACTCTCAACTGCGGCCTACGAACAGCTGCTCGGTGGAGGCGGAAAAGAAGCACAGGCGCTTCTTCTTCAGGCCCTGGCGTTGTGTCAGGATCTACCTTACGCAGAAAAGCCACAAGCTGTTGTGCTCACATACTTAGGTCAGACCGAGCGCATGATCGGGCTGACTACGCAATCTATCGAACATTTGCAGCAGGCCATCGAGCTTTGTCGGCGGGCCAATTTGCTCGAGTGCGAGCTGCAAGCTCGTCTGTTTCTTGCCGAACAGCTGGCCGGGCAGGGTAATTTTACTGAGGCGCAAGGGCATTTTGACCTGGCTTACAATACAGCATCATTTTTGCAAGATTTCAATTCTATGGAACTAGCCGCCGGCAATCTTGGCTCAGTCTGCATGTCCCTTTCTCATCTGGAGGCCGCCACTGACTGGTTCAACATTGCTCTTGAGCTGGCCGACCACACCAGTTCAGGCGAAAAGAGCGTCTGGCTTGGCAGTCTTGGCCTGGCCCTGAGTGAACTGGGTCAGTTTGAGCAAGCCACCAATTATTATCGTCGCGCTTACCTTGAAGCCGAGTTTGAATCAGATGTGCTCACCATGTCTATTTGCCGCGGCTCGGAAGGCAATATTTGCTTTGAGCAAGCGCAGTTTGGCCAGTCATTTGATCTCTATAAAGAAGCGCAGCATCTGGCCGCTGAAGGGAAAGATCGCCGGCGCGAAGGTATCTGGCTTGGTAATCAGGGAGTTTCTCTGGCCCGCCTGACCCAAACCGACGAAGCGATTTTACTTTTAGAAAAGGCCCTCTTCATCGCCCGGGAGCTGTCGGATACGGCCACCGTGGCCGCACACCTCGATAGTCTGGGAGATTGCTATAAAGCCCTGGCCGATTTTGAGCGAGCCGACGAATATTATATGGAAGCGCTAACCATTAGCCGCTCCATAAGTGACCGGCTGGGCGAGCGTATTTATCTTGGCAATCTCGGCAAACTCAAGGCCCAGAGCGGTGAGCTGGCGCCGGCTTTTGAATATTTCCGCCAGGCCGTGGAATTATTTGACGAGCAGCGCGGCATGATTAAAGCCGACGATTTAAAAACCAGTTTTGCCAATCGCGGCCAGGAGCTCTACCGCGATATGGTATCCACTTGCCTCAAACTTGATTTGCGAGTAGAAGCTCTCGAATATGTAGGCCGGGCCAAATCGCGGGCTCTGCTTGATTTGCTCAGTAATTCTCCTATCGATGTCAGTGAGCTTGCCGCTAGTGAAGACGTGGATACAAAAGGCGACGGAGTGACGCGCAGCTTAAAAGATCTGATGTCGCGCGAAGCAGATTTGCGGGCTCAGATTGCGCATTTAGAGCGCCAGTTTTTCCACGGTCAACCAGAAGATGATTCTAGCGCTGGTGGCACCGGTGGTAGTGGCACCGGCTTGCGCGGATCCCAGGCCCCACAAGAAGACACGCGTAAGCTTTACTTGGAATGGCGTGAAGTGCTCAACCAGTTGCGCCGCCGCCATCCTAACTATGCCAATCTGGTCTCGGCCAGCACACTCAGTTACAGTGAAATACAATCGCTCTGGCAAAACGGTAAGCTGTCCGACGACACTTGTGTAATCGAATTTTTCTTCCCGCAAGATTATTTGCTTGTCGCCTGTGTGCAAAATGAAAAAAATATCGATGCCACTGCCACCGATACCGGAAGTCGCCCGGGCCTGTCGACTCACGCAGTAATGGATAATCAGGCTCTCGAGCTGATTCGCGATGACATCGCTACATTTTTAGAGATGAGTTCTACAGAAGGCTGGGAAGTACCTGTGTCTTTGTGCAAAAGACTCTATAAGAATTTGCTCGGACCGGTTTTAGAGACGCTGCACTCTTCCGTTAAAAGACTGCTTTTAATCCCGCACGGCAGCCTCTACCATCTGCCTTTTTCCGCACTTCACGACGCTTCTGCTTACGTATGCCAGAGCTATGCCATTAGCTACGTACCGACAGTGTCTTTGATTCCGGTCTTAGCCCAGAGCCGCACAGCCGGCGCCATAGGCGAGCCGGGGCAAAAAGAGGCGGCGGCCCGTTATCTGGTCTCAGCCATCAGCGATTATTCCGCCACTAGAGAAGGTGGCATGGTATTCAGCTCGCGCTTGCGTTCGTCGGCTGGTTTAGAAGACCTGGCTTATACAATGGAAGAAGCAAATTCGATATTATCGCTCGGTCAGGGCACTGTCGGTAATGGCACCCTGCTCACTAATGAAGAAGTGAAGCGTTCGCTCTCGGAGCTGTTCGGCGAATTTGAAGTAGTGCACTTTGCCGGCCATGCCATTTTCAATCACGATGAGCCCATGGCCTCAGGGCTTGTTCTTTCAGACGGCAGCATACTTTCGGCCGCCTCCATCCTGGAAGGTAACGCTCTGCGTACTCACAAAGGTCGCCTGCTGGTTCTCTCAGCTTGTCAAACCGGCGTCAATGTAGTGACGGAAGGCGGTGAAATTCTTGGTCTGGCTCGCGCCCTCATGTACGCGGGAATGCCTAATTTAGTGCTGTCGCTCTGGGAAGTGGCCGACCGCTCCACTGCTGCTTTGATGCAAGATTTTCACACTTGCTGGCAATCGGGAAAAGTCTCCGTCGCTCAGGCCTTAAGGCAGGCTCAGATGAAAGCAATTGAAGCCAAACAACCGGTGCACGCCTGGGCGCCCTTCATACATTTTGGTATTGAATGAGGTTATACTGAACAAAATTTCCTGCTAAGTTTTTGTGAAAATATGATCAATTTACGACCTGCCCTGACCTTTGCCGGAGCCATTCTATTAAGTGTTTCCTGTATTGGCGCACTAGCCGAAAACAGCGACAAAGACAAAGATAATGAAAGAGCTTCGAGGCATCGCAGCGACTCTGAAAAGACTTTCGGCAATGCTGTTGTGCCCCATCCTAATTTGCCTGGTTCGGTAATGATGCAAACCGACCCCCTCGCTATCTATAAAGAAGCGGGTATTGATCAAGAGCAAGAGCGTAAAATTCGCATTCTCGCCAAAGAGTTTGAAGACGGCCAGCGGGTGCGCCTGGCGCTATTCGGCAATTTGCTTAAAGAAATGCGAGACTTGCAGTTCGAGCCGGATCCAGACGAAAGAAAAGTGCTGGCCAAACAAGACGAAATCAATAAAGTCCAAGCTGAAATGGGCACAGAAAGAGCAAAGCTTGTGCTGAAGATTCGCTCGATTTTGAGCTTCGAAGAAAAACAGCGTTTAGTCACCAATCTGAGATTGTCGTCGCGCTTCGGCAAAGCCGGAGTGGAACCGTCTAAGAAAGACTAGCCGGATTAACCGCCATAAAATGCACTGTGGCAAAGTTCCTGCTGAAATCGATTCTGGTGACTGACCCTGTTGGTATCGATAAGCGCCAGAAATTTTGCACAGGCATACCTAGAGCGTAAATTAGAATCGATCGAATAATTCCCGAGTGGGTGACCATGGCGATTGTCTTGCCGCTGCAAGGCTGCGAGCTGATTAAGGCACTAATGCTTTCGGCAATGCGTTCGCTTAACTGCTTAATTGATTCGCCACCCGGTGGTGCGTTTTCGATTGGGTCAGCGCACCACGAGTGGTACTGCTCACTGTCGTTCTTCTTTATATCAAGATAAGTGCGGCCTTCCCATGCGCCCACTTGCCACTCTTCAAAACCAGCTACAACTTCGGCTGTGAGCCCGGTTTCTTGCTCTAGAGGGCGGCATGATTGCAGAACGCGCACTGCCTGGCCGCAGATTATTTTTTGCGGTTTGCTTCTGGCGACGAAATTGGCTGCTGCCTGCGCTTGTTTCTCACCTTTTTCGGTGATTTCAATTTTTATATCGCTGTAAAGTAAACCTAGCTCTGTGGCCCTGGTGTGGCCGTGTCGGACAAGATAGAAACTTGTAATTTCTTCTAGAGGGTGAAGATCTTCGCTCATCTGGTGCCTGCTTCGATAATTTTAGCGGCATTTTTAGGAGCGGTCATGCCGTAAACCTTACAGACGGCAAAGAGGTCTTCCACTTGTTTGGCCGAAAGTGTTTTTTCGCCACCGAGCATATGGGCAAGCAACAAGGTTTTAGCGTGGTGTTCAAGCGTTTCAAGGCGATAAAAGGCCTGGAAAATATCGCTGCCGAATGTCAGCGCACCGTGGTGCGAAAGTAAAATTGTATCAGTGTGTTCCAGATGCGCTTTAATACTTTCAGGCACTTCATCGGTGCTTGGTGTCGCATATGGTGCCAGACCAATTTCGCCCAGAGTCAAAATCGACTCTGGCATGACGCAACGGTTCAGTGATTTTCCGGCGATGGTAAAAGCCACTGCAGTGGTGGGGTGAGCATGGGCGACTGCGAGAACATCGGGTCTCGATGCATAAACAACTAAATGCATTTTTAGCTCCGTTGAAGCTTTCTTGCCCAGGTTGGAAGGTGTGTGCAGCAACTCACCATTGAGATTTGTTAATACAAAATCAGATTCATTTAATGAACCTTTACAGCTGCCGGCGGGGGTAGTGAGAAGAGTGCAATCATTGAGCTTGAGGCTGAAATTCCCTTCAGTGCCGCATATATAGCCTCGTTCGTAGGCGAGACTGCATACTTTTGCCAGTGCGCTCCTGGCTTTTTCATCGTTTAGTGCCTGCAAGTTTTTATCTCATCCTGTGAAAAATAGACCATGACATCTACTGAGATTGCCAAGGATAGGTATTATATACTCGGCTATTATCCCCTGGGGTCTGAAAGCCTCTGGGCGATTGGGATGTGACCCATGCGCTGCCCTGAATGTACTGTTAGAAACTCTGTCGCCGCCGTTCAATGCAAAGAATGCGGCGCTAAGCTGGCGCGTAAAAGCGCTCTCAACCCGCAATTGCTCAAGATTGGTGGGATAGGCATTGCTGCGGTTGCACTGCTGGGCCTGGGTGCAGCGTCGCTGGCATTGATTCCATCAATGTTTGATTCTGACGCTGATTTGCGTAAAGTTTCAAGAATGGTGGCTAAGGGTCCTAAATCGAAAGAAGATGCCGACCATTTAAAGAGTGAGCTGGAAAACAGCGTCAAACGTTTTCTCGAAAAAAATGTTACTTTGCCGCCCAACGAAATCACGGCAAAGATGCAAAAGCTCTTGCCTTCTGCCGCATATGAAATTCACGTTTTTGATCTGCCGAAAGGTCTTAAATTGGTAGAAGTAGACACGGTCTTACAGCCCTGCAACTACATTATTTCCGGCAAAGATGTTGCGGTATTGCGCAAATTTGACGTCTTCGACGAAGCGAAATTAGTGGGCCCAGCCGGCGATGTGCTTGTTTTACTGGGGCACCAAAATGCCCAGGCCGGCGGCAAACCGCAAGTCAAAGTCTTTGCCCTCACAGCCAGCGGCGTCAAAGATTTGAGCGACAAATCAGTGCCCTTTTATAGCGGTGGTGGAGAAGGCAAAACAGCCTTTGCCGCTAATGGCAAGGATATCGACATCGAGATGACTGTGGCCTCACGCGCCAGTGAAGAAGAATTGTTTACGGCCACGAGCTTGAGGGCTCTGGCACTGCCGGAAGAGAAGCTCAAACTCAAACTGATTTACAACAATGCCGCATACGAGTTGCAAGATGATAACGGCCGTGGGCCAATGGCTGCATTGCGTGCCTTCGCTTTTACCGTGGCAGATCCGGCCCAGAAGCCGCGTTTTAGAAGATATTTGACCAACGCCGTTGTCGTTGCTCTCGGCGGCGTGGGAAAACTAAAAATCTGCCCGCCTTCGTTCGAGATCAGGCGCAAAGGCGCCGCAGTTGCTTTAGCAGAAGTTAGCGACGACGGTAATAGCGGCTCGCGCCGCAGTCGCAGAAGACGCAGAGAAGCTGCTCATCAGGCAGCGCAAAGTGGCGGATCCACCTATTTTATGGGCAATGCCGAAGACGCTTTTGAAGTAGTGCTGGCAAGAGGCAGCTCTGGTGCCATGCAAGCGAGCCAGGTGCGTCGTGTCAAAGTTCAAGGACACGGAGCCGAAAGCGACAATGCATCAGTGGCTTCTACTTATGAAAATAAAACATCAACTTTAGTAGACAAGTTGCTGGCCAGCCCTGATACAGACTCGCCTGCCCAAAAGGATGAGCCGCAAGAAACAAACAGCCAGTCGAATTCTCATGGTAATACTCATACGGCTTCAGCACCGCCCACTGTGGCTGTGGCTCCGCTGGCTATGCCGAACATCAAATCGGTGGAGAAGACCGCTTCTACTAAGGTAACTGAGAAAGTCAGTGAGGCTGAAAAAGGCACGGTAATAAGCTCGTTGTCGAGCGAAACAGTCAAAGTCAGACGGGGAGTGGGCACTCATTACCGCACCATCGCCGAAATTCCTCGCGGAGCCGATGTGGCCATCATCGGCAAAAAAGAAGGCTGGTACAAAGTGCGAGTGAACGGCCGTGACGGCTACATCTATGGCGGCTTCGTTAATTGCAAAACCGGTGACGCCTACACCACCGCCACTGTGAAGAGCGTTAAGTCAGTCAAAGACGAAGGCAACCGCACCCTGTCACAAACGCAGACAGGCGACAGGGTAGTGGTCTTAGGCGGCATTAATAACAACAAGTACAAAGTACAAATGGCGAACGGTCGCACCGGCTATATCGACAAAGATGCGCTCGATGTCAGCGTGGAAGGGCCGCCGCAGTTCGTACCGTAGAGTTGTCGATATCTAAATAGCTCAGTGGTCAAGTAGGCAAGAGCGTTACTTTTTTGTTTTCAGCGTCGGCCGGTGTGATATATTTGAAAGCCGGGACGTAGCGCAGCTTGGTAGCGCGGTTGCTTTGGGAGCAATAGGTCGCAGGTTCAAATCCTGTCGTCCCGATATTTTCCCATCCTGGACAGCGGTCAGGATTTGTTTGTAACTTCAGTACTTCCTCCGAGCAGCGACTCAGCGAAAGGCGCTACCTACCGGTGCCTCTGATAAATGGCGCTGACGGCATCAGACGGGCAGTCTGATTCTAATTTGGCCTCGCGCACCAGGGCAAAACCCGCTTTTTCCAGAGCACGCCTGGAAGCGAGATTGTCTTTTTGCGGCACCGCCACCACCACGTCAATATCGGAATGAAGAGTAAGTGCCATTTTTGTCATCATTTTAATGGCGTGAGTGCCCACGCCTTTGCCGATGTGCTCAGCTGCACCAACGACATAATCAATGCCCATAGCGTTTTTAATCGCCACAGTTCGCTCCCAGGCGGGATAGCGGCAGTGATGATAGCTCTGAATCATGCCCACAGGTTTTTGGTCTACTTGAATAATATAAACGCGAGTAGCAGACTGCGGCTCGAGGCAAGGAAGATATTTACTTTGTAGCGATTCTTGATCGGTGATGCCGTCCCACCATGGTGCCACGTGCGGTGCACTGAACCATTGACTGAACATAACAATGTCATCGGCTTTCAGCGGTCTTAATGTAGTGTCGCGATTACTCAATTTAAATTAGCCGATGCACTTAATTTGAGCAGTGCTTCCTGGGCCGCGTGGTCGTATAAGCGTTCGAGGGCGTCATTTGTGCCGCGTAAACCTTCCACAACTTGCTTTGACCAGTGCACATATTCAAGGCGGCGATCGTGGCTCCACGAAGTGGGTGGCGAATTGCCCATATCAAGAACATTGCTACTCTTATCGGCTAACTTTATACATTTGGCTCTGGCGCTCAAATGTGGAGCGTGGTCGATTTGCTTTTGTTTTCTTTCTTCTTTGGGTAATGTTTTGTCGTCAGTGCATTCCATTACTAATGACGCGATTTCTTCACCGAACAAATCTTCCAGGCATGCCTGCGTAGTATCGGTATCTTCAACGGTGTCATGCAAAAGTCCGGCAGCGATGGTGGCACTGTCGGCAATACCACCGACTTCATGGAGCAATCGGGCTACTTCAATAGGATGGTTAATATAAGGCGAAGCTTCTTGATCTTTGCGCCTTTCGTCGCGATGCTTGTCGGCGGCAAATGAGAGTGCCGACAAAATGATGCCCAAATCAGTAGATTGAATGTCCATGCTGTTTACATTTTACTGATAGATCCAATCTAAGGGCTATTTATATGCTAAAAATAGAACGAGCGGTTGTCATGGGAGGCCAGAGATAATGAAAGAATTATTCATGATATTTGTCATTATGGCCGTGATTCTGACTCCCTTTTTGCCTGCATTGCTTAAAGGCAAGTGTCCTAACTGCGGTAAGCGCAAACTTGTCACTTATGAGCCTGACCTAGCTGAGCCTAATGCGCCGGGCACCTATATTGCTTATTTCAACTGTCAAAACTGTGAGATGCGCTTTGAGCGCAACAAAAGTGGACCTCTCGTGCCGCTTCAATCTGAATCAATTCCTCATATTCCTGTTCAATAAACATCGGGTGGTAGCCTGACAAGGTGAGGGATGGTTTGCCCCTGGCTGACGGCATTAGTGATTTTCTTGGCTGGATGTTGGCATCGATGATTTTTCAATAGATTGGTTTAATTCCGTACGCCGGTGCGTGCTTTTTGCTGGGTGCCGGGATTGATGATTTTTCAATATTTTGGATAGGGGGATTTTCGTAGGTTTTTCTGACAAAAATAAGAGTGGATTTGGTGTTCATTTTTGTCAGAATTTCGGCCGAAAATCCCCCTATTGAAAAAACTCTTTTTCAAAACACTAGAACTTCCCCCAAAATACTCAGTGCATTTTTCAATTCTTTTGAACTTTCCCCACCAAGATTACGTAGTACATAGAAGCACTCCACCAGCGGAGGTTTCCCATGAGCTGTCGCGCACACATTGTCCAATTTTTCCAATCACTACCACCGGGCACTTTGTTTACCACTCGTCAATGTCTCAACAAAGGTTTTACGAGAGCCAACGTAGATAAGGTCTTCTCCAGGCTGGTAAAAGAAGGTGTCTTGATTCGGAAAGTCCCGGGTCTTTTTGTTGATGCCGATACTGCTCGATCTACTTATTCGGTTGCTGAAATCGCAACGCTGAAAGCCAGTTCGTTTGGCAAGAAAATCCACCAACATACAGCAGATTCTGCGGCTGAAATTGGTTTGGCTGTCGAAAAAAACGACCAAGATACTTACATTGTAGGTGGCTGTTCGAGTCGCTTTCGGTTAGTTGAGACCGGTAAGTATGTTAATTTGCGCACGGCGTGCGCCAAGAAAATGCATTTAGAAGACGACAATGTCGGTAAAGTAGTACGAGGCTTATGGCATATTGGGGCCGACTATATCAGACTTAAAATGATTGCTGACGTTGTTCTAAAACTTAGTCGTTCGGAATGCAGAAAAATCGTCAGTGCTGGCGCGTGGATGCCATACTGGCTCATGGATGGATTTCTAGAAATTTTTGGTTTGCGCTATAGTCGACCGCTCCCCTGATGCTATTTTGTTTCGATCACATTGCTGTTGGCCAACCTACTCAATTTCGCTTTGATAGCCGGTAGTGCTTTGCGTGTAGCAGCTTCTCCCGATTCGATGGCGGCTGCCAGATCGGCGCGATTAAAATTGTGCAAATTCAAATTGTCGGCATTGGGCTCAATCACTATGTCTGCTTGGCCGGCTGGTTTGTCTTCAATTTCAGACATGAGAATACCCGCCAGTTGATCGCCGTAAGAAACTACTGTGTTGAGTTTCTTTGCCTCAGTTTTGAGAAAAGAATGCAGTTTAACTGCGATGACCAGTCTAGCTCCAACAGAATTAGCGGCTTCAGTGGGCAAATTAGATCGTAAACCACCGTCAACTAGTAGGTTGTCGCCAATCGCCACCGGTCTGAAAAGAAATGGCACGCTGCAGCTTGCCTGCACTGCTTTATTGATTGGTCCGTTATCTATAAATACGGGCCTGGTATCTTTCAAATTCACAGCCAGTGCAGCGTAGGGAATTTTCAACTGTTCAATATTGGTTATACCAGAAGGCAAGTTGCGGCTGACGAACTTGGCTATAGCATTGCCACTGTAAAGTCCAATCGGCGGTTTAATTAACAACATACGTTTAAATAAATATGGTGGCACAGTTAGTGCTGCTTTAACTTTGATAGGCAGTGGATAAAAAGCTTTTTTAAACTGGCTGCTCAGTACTAGCTCTTCAATTTTGGCAGTGGGTACACCGGCACAATAGAGGCATCCCACCATAGAACCTACGCTACTGCCAACCAGCAGGTCGATAGGGATTTTTTCGGCTTCAAAGACTTTTAAAACACCAACGTGGGCAGCCCCTCTGGCGCCACCGCCAGCCAGAATTAAGGAGACTCTGGGGTTTTGCACTACTTGCAAAAGATCTCCGGTTTCTACCGGAGATGCTGGTTGGTGAACTGACTCCCCGGGTCCGGAGGATGGCTTTTCGTCTGTTGATACACTCTGTGCTTTAATTGGTGTTGCGGTTTTGATATCACTGCCAGGCATCGCTGTGAGGTTGGGCGAGTCTGGCCTAGTGACCTCATCGCTCGCTAGTGCCGGTGCAATCAAAACTAATTGACCCACTAGCAGTATGGCGGCAGTTAGTAATTTTTTCTTTATCAACGTGCCCTTTGTTGGCCTTGTGTTTGACACTTAGGAGTCTTGAGAACTCTTGCGCCACTTTTTAGAGTGACAGCAATCGGCGGTGGTTGTTCCATTTGATTGAATTGATTGAATTTTTGACGTGCCTTATACTTCTATTGTCGCCTGGAGCCCTATATGTCGCATGAAGAAGATTCCGCAGATAATTTAAGTGCGGCCGAATTGGCGCAAATTGTGCGGCTCAAAGCCCTGGCTGACTTATGTTTCGGGCCAGTAATTGTTGTAACCCGTCAAAAAAGCCTTTCTTTCGTCGATAGAATTTCTGCTTTCCATGAAGCGCAAAAAATAATGGTGGCAGATCGCGTTTTGGCTTATGTATTGCTCGAATACCTGAATGCTTCGGTGGGCGCCAGCAAACTGCCGGTGGTGCTCAAAAACGGCACCACTTTTGCCGACGATGGTGCGGCAATAATTTTCATTGGCGAGCAAAAGCCGGCTATAGAGCAGGAAATTGAGATTCTTGAACTAATTCAGAGTAAGCAAAAAATAGCGCGTTTGTATCAGTATGGAGTTTTGATTTTTAGAGGGCATAATGCGCCGCGCTCTTTTTCCGACGGCAAAGCATTTTGGACGAAACTCGCTGAGGCCGGCGATCTCGAAGGGCAATTTATCGTAGGAGATATAGCTTTTAACGATAAAGATTATGATCAGGCATTTAAGTGGCTGGAAATGTCGGCCGGCCAGGGGCACATCGAAGCCACATTCGCACTGGGTTTGTGCTACTTAGACGGTCTGGGTGTGGAGAAAAATCTCGAGCGGGCTTCCGGTTGCGCATTATTGGCCGCCGAAAAGGGCCATGCTCACGCCCAGTATACGATTGGTATTACTGAAAAAGATCCGGCAGAAAAGAAGAAGTGGCTGGCGAAGAGTGCCGCCCAGGGCTTTGCCCCGGCTAAAAAAGCAATGGCCCAATTAAATTAAAAGCCATTGATTTAATCTTGAGCATTGAACCAATTCTGGCCATTATGCGTCTAATCAATAGACCGCCGAGGCAAAAATGATTTTCCGCAAGAACCATCTACATTTTCTGTTGCTCGTGATTGCACCGGTTTTGAGTGTTTGCCTCAGTGTGCCGACTTTCTCGCAAAGTCGCACCCGCCTCGCGCGGCCCAGCGAAAGTAATTCGTCCATTCCGGTGCTCAACGCTCCCGTGCCTTCCAATCTACCTTCAGACGGTCGGCCCTTCAGCCTCGGTGTGCAAGAAAAGCATCTCGGTCCCGCCATCTTAAACGGCACCGCTGAAGATGCTCCTCCTCCCGCTGCCCCTCAAGCTGCCGCATCTCTAAAGGGCCAGACCGGTTTGTTTGATCAAGCGCCACAGACGATTTTTTCGGCAAAAGATAGCCGCACACTTTTGCAGGGCAATGCTAATCAACAAAAACTTAAGGCGGGGGCCACTGCCGTGCGATTGCTGGAAAATTATGACCTCGAACTGATTGTTGATGCGTCTTTGTCAATGCGCCGCCGTGACTGTCCAAATGAACTATCGCGCTGGGAGTGGTGCGGCATGCAAGCAACTGATCTCGCTCGTCAGCTGGCGCCCTTTGCGCCTAAGGGCCTCACTCTTACGTCATTTGCCTCAGAATTCCAGGTTTATCCCAATTCCTCCACTAAAGATATTGCCAATCTTTTCAATAACCCCGCGTTCATGTGGGGCACACACCTGGCAGAACCACTGGACCACCGTTTGAAAGCCTATTTCGCCCGGCGCAAACCGGGTTCTAAACCGATGTTGCTGGCTGTAATTACTGACGGTGTGCCCGCTCCGCAGTATGAGCCGCAAATGGTGGTGGACACGCTTGTGGCTGCCACCAAGCAGCTTCGCGAGCCAAACGAAGTTACTGTAGTATTTTTTCAAATCGGAGCATCTGAATACAGAGGCGCGCGTTTTTTAAGTGAACTCGATAATGGCCTAGTAGGTTATGGTGCCAAATACGATATTGTTCGTAGCTTTAGTTTTGATCAGCTGCAGAGATTAGGGCTGGCAAAGGCTTTAGTACATTCTATTCAAGACTTTACCGCCCCGGTGAAAAGCAAAATTTGAAGTGGGTATAGGCACTCTATTTGCAAAAGGCTGTTAATTTAATGTCAACCATACATAAGGGAACTTTGAGTAGTGCCCGGCGTCCCAAAGGGTAACCCCTTTTTTCTAGCGGTAAAAGCGCGGCTGTGATACCCTTGACGACTGCCCCGAGCCTCATCTGGACTGGCAGTAATAAAACCAACTGGTGACCGATGAAATTCCTCCGATATTTACTGCCTGTTTTTTGCGCTGCTGCTTTCATCTGTACACCGGCTTCTGCAGCTGAGACTATCAAAACTGACGGCGATAGGAATGGTTCGGATCTTGCTGTTTCCGATGCCGCTGCCACCGCAGTGGCCACCAGCATAGTAAGCCAGAAGGCTGTTGTTTCGAAGCAAGTGGTGGCGCCATCTCCACCAAAACCAAAGAAAAAGTTTTATTTCAACCCGCTTAAGAGTTTTGCTCAAGACAGCAAATCGATTTTTTCACCATTGTTGGAAGACGTTAGTTTGCCCCTTAAGGGCACAGAGAGCAACCTTAAGGCTCTGCAAGAGCCGTTGCGAAATCTCGAGAAACCATTGCAAGATGTGAGCGGTTCTGTGCACACATTGAAGGCACCGCTGGAAGAGCTCAAAGCTCCCATGAGCGAACTGAAGGCGCCAATTGCCGAATTGAAAGCGCCTATCTCTGAACTGAAGCAGCCGATTTCCAGTTTGAATAAACCGATTACTCAGCTGGCACGTCCCATACAAGACCTCTCAGCACCATTGAACAGGCTGCAGCACACTATGACCAGCATTCCGCAGCCCATCGAACGTTTGGTGCAACCTCTCGACAGTTTGCGCAAACCGCTAGATGGCATTGCTTCCCCGCTCAACAGTCTACAGCCTAGTATAAAAAACCTTGCGCCGCCTGTGGCTGAACTATCGAGTTCGGTGAGCAGTCTCAATCGAGAAGTGCGTTCACTTTCCGGTGAGATGAAACAGCTCAGGCAGGCCGTTCTCGATATTTGTATTTATGTTAGTTTGGCTATTGTTTTAGGCTGCAGTTTAATTGCCGGTACACTGATGTGGTTCATTCGCCACTTCGCCCGAAGTTACGGATTGTCGCCCGCTAAAGCGCTACGCTTCGTGGCCAACTTTGACGAAGTAAAAAAATAGGCTTGCCGAAAATTTTTTAGATGCGACTTTACTGGCGCACGTAAATTTCCATATATTCTTTGTGATTGGCGTCCCAGCTGCCTGTGGTAATGGTCGATTCCAGCTTCCACTGACTGTTCATCTTCTGATAAAAGGACGACGTGGCGCAGCAGGTTTTATCGCCGATCACAATTATTTTGTTGCCCTTAAAGGCGCTCAGGGCATCGAATGCCATGGGGTTGCGGGGTGGCCAGATCATCAGCAGCGTGTGCTCGGGATAGTCAACTACTGACTGGCTGTCACCTTTGATGATGCTCGTAAAACTGCTGCCTGAAGTTGTGGGCAGACCAACGATGCTAGTGCTGAAAAACCAGTTCTTGCCTTCTTCAACCGGAAAGGCATCCATAGCGATTGTTTCAGCTCCCAATTGTTGCAACAACCAGGCGTTATAACCGTTACCTGCACCTAATTCTACAATGGGTGCGTGCTCGGCTATCTGCTGCAAAATTTGCGGCGACAAAACAGAATATGCATATTTTTCTCGCAAGGCTAGAAAGAATATTTCTTCAATCAAGCGAGAGGAATTAAAAGGCAGGCAGGAAAGCATTTTTATTTTGCTGCGTTTCCACTGATTGAGAGCGGCAGTTCCTTCCAGTGACTCTATGGCTTTGAGACGTTCGGAGTTGCTCTTTGTTCGCTGGGCCACCAGTTGTGAATAAATTTCCCAATAAGGATGCTCAATGTTCATTTAGTTGTTTTGTTTTTCACTGTTCCGCTGACTTTGCCTACTCCAACTTTGGGAGTCGGCAATATGCCGCCGTTAAGTAAGGCTTTGTGCTGAGTGTTGAGCAGTGACAGCTCAGTTTTAAGAGATTCGAATTCGCCGGCCAGATTGCGCTCAGCTTCCAAAACCTTGCTGCGCTTAAGCAGCTCACCATCAGCGTGAGTGCTCTCTTGTCTGGCATTGGCCAGACGGCCTTCAGCGTTGGATAGATCGAGTTCTGCGCGAGCCAGACGTTCTTGATCGCCGCGCATTTGATTGGAAAGCTTGGTATTTTCCGCCTCCGAAATTCTCATTCCGGGACACAGATGTGGTGGCGGTATTGGTGGCAAATGATACTGGTCTACGTGCATGGTATATTTTTTTGCATGCTCTTGATAGAGGCGCTCAGTTTCTTTGCAATGGCCAAGATCACGTTCGACCTGGTCCAGATGCGCTTTGTAGCTGCCTACGTGATTTTTAAATGCGTCAAGATCAACTTTATACTGATCGACATTGCCGGCATTAAGCTTTGTCAGTTTGTTGGCACCACCCGTGAGGTTGCGGGCTTTGCGAATGGCGTCTTTCATATTGACCGTTGATTGCGAAGCGTTGAGGCGAAAATCTTTGCCCTCGGCAATCAGTTCGCGGGCCGAAGCAACGCGTCCGGGCTGGGTGCATTCAGAATCGGGAATAGTATGTGCTTTTGCCGGCGCTGGCGGTGATAAAAGCAACAGTAAAGTGCAAGCTGAGGCCAGCGTTTGCAAACTGTTAATCGAGGTCAACATTTTTGCCATCTATTTTTCCCTGAGTTAAAGCCCTTATTTAAGCTTATTAGCTTTGGCGGCCAGTTCGATAGCCGGATCTTCGGGCACCGGTGCCTCGGTCCAGCTCGGCGTATCGCTACCATAATAACGCACATAGAGATTCGTGCCGAGTGCCCGCAATTTAGCGTTGCCTGGTCGGGTGGGCTGCATCATCAAACTTTTCAAGTTAGAGGCACTTTGCGCAACAAAGGCGGCTTTGCGTGTGGCTTCTGCCCTGGCTCTTGTACCCTGCACAATGGCATCGTTGCGCAGATAACTTGTGCGCAAATTTTCTAAATTACTCATCTCGTTGTCGTTATAAAGCTGATAACCACGACGTCTTAAGACCTGCGCCTGCGAGTGACTGTCTTGAGCCAGGCGACGCAATTGAATGTTGGCCAGGTCTGTGCGCCAGCGCGACCAGGTTTGGCCCTCCGTGGCGTAGCGATTACCGAGATCATTTGACTGGCGGTTAATTAACTTAATGGTGCGCTCCACCACCTGTGGTGTGTCTTGTGGCTGAGTGCGCATGTATCCTTCACGGGCAGCCATGCCCATTAGTCGCGCTTTTCCATAGCGGCCATACTGGCCAAATGGATCTACTTCAAAACCGGCTCGGTATGCTTCTTTTGCTCCTTCATAGTCTTTTAACTTGATCAGCACATCACCAAGATAAGCATAAGCAGGTGAATAACGCGGATTCATGTTGATTACTTTTAGAAGGCCATCAGCTGCGGCATGATAACGCTTTAGTCTAATATCTTGAGCGGCGATGGCATAAGTCTGATTGAAAGTAAGTTTTGTTGTTTTGCCTTTCTTTTTCTGCACAGGCAAAGATAAATCGGGTAGTTTGGCAAGGTCTGCTTTTTTCTGACCGGCAGATTTGGCCAGGGCCTGTTCTATTTTTGCCAGGCGCACATGTGCCGGTTCGCCGGAAGCCTGACCAAAGATCAAGTTTTCCAGTCTCTTCAAGCGTTTCTCCACAGGCTCTGCCGCGAAGCTGTGGCCGAAATAACGGGCTTCAAGCTCAAACATACGGTCTTTTTCCGGCTCTGCTGTCACCGCAATAGCCACTGGAACCTCTCCCCTTAAAGTTTGAGTAGCCGGCGCTGCAAGGCTGGCAGCCTCTTCGGCGCGGGCGCTGACGGCAGTCAGAAGCGACAGAAAAAGAGCGGCCAGCAGGGGGATTATGAAACAGGAATTCTTCATTTATAAAGCTTCTGGAAAGCTCTATTATACATAGCTTGTCAAGTGCCCCGGCTGCCCGTGCATTGGCCCCAAATTCAAGCCAATTTAAGCCAATGGCCAATTTTACAGATTATGATCGTGCAACCAGTGGGCGAGAGAAACCACTCTTTCGTTCTCAGGAGAAAGCTGATGGGCGGTTTTATAGCTTTTTACGGCGCGCTGGGTTTTTCCTTGTTTAACTTGAAAACTGGCGAGATTGCACCAGCTTACGACATCGTGGGGGTTTTTAAGCAGCAGCTTACGAATCAGTAATTCAGCCTCACTGGCCTGCCCGGCCGCCGAGTAAATAGTGGAAAGATTTTGATAAGGCCACTCAAAACCGGGATATTGGGCAATACACTTTTGCAAGACCGCTTCGGCTTCAGCAGTGCGGCCAAGGTGACATAGATTCCAGCCTTCGTTATTGAACGCCAGGGCTTCAGGCTCAGGATCGTGTAGAGGTCATTCGGTGGTGATAGTTTGCCTGGCCATTTTAGCCAGAGCGTTTTTCGGCTCCATTTTAATTACTTCCTGCAGGGCGTCTCGAGCGGCCACAGGCCTGTGCGGCTCAGTTGTAAAACCATGACCTGGTTTCCCCGCTCCACTTGCAGGGCCGAAAGTTGAGCTACCTGCCCTTGCAGCAATTAAAGAATGTCGGCAGCATCGAGATACCTTATATCGAGGCCGTCGATAGCGACAATGCGATCATGCTCCAATAGCCCAGAGTCACCGGCTGGAGAGTATTTTCGCACTCGTAGTACCAGGTCACGATTCAGTTCAGCGCCAAAATAGCCTGGATAACTCTCCTCTTCTGCGCCATTCTCTTGCCAGCTAAAGGCGGTGGCACTACCGAGAGTGGCAGCCGTCACCGAAGGCACCACCGACAAAGCAACGCCAGTACAGAGGCCGAGCAGCCAGAGTTTGCGACCGATAGATAGATATAAATGTTTCTTGTTCATAAAGACCCATAGAATTAACTGTGGGCAAGTTTATGGTCCAATTGGGAGGATATCGTGAAGACCGCTATTCGAGTTTGAACCAATCTGCCGGCGATTCATTGCCGAATTTGGCCATGGTGGCGTGGGGGCCAAATTCGCGATTGATATTGAGACTCTTGCCAAAATGAGCTTGCAATTTATTAACCGCTGCCGTGGTCACACCACAACTGCTCAAATCGACAAAGGTCAAATGCGACAAACCATAAAGATATGGCAGCGTCTTATCATTGCAGTCCGAAGCGCTAAAATCTAAATGCTGCAGATTCTTAAAAGTTGCTAGTACGGCCGCACGCTCGTCCCCAAGAGGCGCATCGCAACCTGATGCGTACAAGTGGTCTAATTTGTCTGAACCTTCGATTGCGTTCAGCACCAAGTCCAGGCCTTTGTTGCCGCTATAGGAAAGATTGGTCAAATTTTTCAAGTATTTAAATTTGCAAAAACCAGCCCCGGTCACTTTGGTGAAATTTAGATTGATCACGTGTAGATTGGGCAATTGATTTAAATATTCAACGTCTTTATCGCTGAAAGAGGTTTGCTGTAGATTGACACGCTGTAGGCTTTTTAGCCGCACCAAATAAGGTAAAGCTTCGTGCAGAGCACCTTTTTCCATCCGCGACGGGCTGCTCACTGAAGTGAGATCGTCGGCAGCAAAAGAATTGAAAATTTGCGGCCTTTCTATGACGTAGTCGCTGGGAAAATAATGCACCGGTTCGCCGGCTTTGATGATCACTTTACCCCGGGCGGGCTGATGTTTCTCAACTGAGTAGTTGTCGCTGATTTTACCCAAATCCATATCAGGAGGAAAATCAAATTCTATTCTGTCTTCGTAGCGTTTGGAAAATTTCGGCAAAAGCAATTCGGTTTTAACAGCGCTGCCTGCCACTATGGGCAGTGCGCTGGCACCCGGCATCGATTTTGTCGAGGTGCCGGCATGGCCCACCACTGCATTTGACCTGGAATTCTGCACTACTGTGGCGGCGTAGAATATCGCTCCAGCACTAACTATAAAGAGCGCGGCAACAGTCGCCACTATTCTGCTTGCCGATTTTTTTGTTTTAAGACCTGGTTGATTTACGATCAGATCCGAATCGTAATCATCGTAATCATCAAGATCATCTAAGTCATCTAAGTGATCTTGCTCTGAGCTTTCATGTTGATAACCTTCACGATCACCATAGGCTTGAGTTCGAGGCACAGTCACGTCTTCGCCATGCAACACTTTTTGCAAATCTTCGGCTAGGTGCTCTAAAGTCTGGTAGCGATTAATTGGTTTTTTGGCCAGCAAATTTGCTAAAACATTTTCAATTGATTTGGGAAAATATTGATTAGCAACGCTGCTCAAAGTAGGACTATCATCAGCTTGATGCATAAGCATGGTCAAAAGTGGGCTGGCACCACGAAACGGAGGTTTTCCCGTGAGAGTTTCAAATAGCGTGCAGCCCACCGAATAAATATCAGAACGCGAATCTAAGCGCCCACCTTCGCACTGTTCGGGGCTCATATAAAAAGGGCTGCCGAAAACTTCACCGACAGTAGTAAGGTTTTGATTATTTGGATCGCTGGTGCTGGCCAGTTTAGCGATGCCGAAATCAACCAGTTTGACTCGCGCTCCTGAAACATCGGCTTCATTGAGAATGATGATGTTTCCCGGTTTGATGTCCCTGTGAATGATCCCTTTTTTGTGAGCAAAGCCAAGCCCGGCGCAAATCTGTAAAAAGATTTCAATTGCTTGCCTTAATGGCATGGGTCCACGGTCTTTAAGCAAGTCGGCCAGATTATTGCCGCTAAGTAAATCCATGACATAGTAAGGCAGCTTGCCCTGGTGAATGCCCAGATTGTGAATAGCGACAATGTTGGCGTGATTGATGCGGGCGATTGCTTGCGCTTCCACCTGCAGACGTCGCCAGGCCGTCTCAGTGACGGCGTCGCTGTTGATGGTTTTCATAGCGTAGATTTTTTGCAAAATGCGATGGCGGGCGCTGTAGACGCAGCCCATGCCGCCGACACCAAGCAATTCGATAATTTCATAATTGTCGCCGACAATGTCGCCTGCCACCAACCTACCGTCAGACAGAAATGGACGGCCCGCAGTCTGCCCCGCCGGGCTTCCGGTGGCGCGAGTGGTATCTTGATCGCCGTCGTCAGAAAAATTTGCTTTGATTGGTCTGATTCCTGTTTTCTGTTTTCGGCTTTGGTTGTTTTTGCTCAGCCCGACTGCTTTCATTATTCCCAGACGGTTGGCCCTTAAGACCTATCTAAAAGCATATTTAAATTTTGCCGATTTCATTTTTTAGAATCTGACAGTTAAAACGCGCCGAACTAAGTAGAATTTCCACCTGTGGCCATTGCTCAGCCTTAACAGCACGTTTCAAATTGCTCAATTGTACTTGTAATTGCTCTGTGGTTGAGGCGGGCGAGCGCGGGTCAGGATGATGCTTAACCAGTAAATCTGTCATTTCTACGAGGTTTTCGCGCAAAGATGGGTTATCTGACGTTGAAAGGTCCACCTGCCCCTGTTCCACAATGGAGCTATCTAAATCTTTCGTTGCGATTTCTTTGTATTTAAAAAGCGAAGTGGCCTCAATTTTTCCCAGGCGCAAGAATTTCTCCAGCTCTTCGTCGTTGCCTTCAAGATAAGCATTGAGAGCATCATGCAAGCTCTCTTCGAGCGACGAGAGGTGCAGCCGTGCATCTTTAATTTTATGCAGGGTGGAAATGGCCGAGAATATCCCCGCAGTTGATTGCCAGGCAAACTGATTTAAAACCCTGATAGATTTATTCAAAGATTTTTTTGGATACAATTCATCGCCAGTCAATTGACCGTAAATAAATTGCGCCCAGACAAGCCCGCATTCTGCCGCTTTTCGGGCCTGGTTGTCGGCGTCACCACCTTCTTCTTCGCATTGGCCGTAAAATTCGATGGCGTCTTGTAGCAGCTGCACAACTTGCGACAATCTGTGGGTGAGCGCTTTATTCAAGGTGATAGTTTTATATTCGACGATGAGCTTAATTCGGCAAATGGCGTCGGTGAGCATAGAGATTAGTTCTTCGCTGCCGCCGCCATCGAACGCCGGCGCCGGTGCAGTCATTTGCCCCAGATCAATTTTGCCTGAATGAAGATGGTTGAGTGCCAGATCGAGATGCAACAAACCGCGCACGGCATGCTCACTGGAATCACCGTAATTATCGCTGCTCAAGGCCGATTTTGCTTTCTGATGCGCCCGTCTCGCTTTTTCTAAACGCAGCTCGTAGAGCTCGTTGTGGACGCTGGCATCGCTGGTGTCGATACTGCTGCATTCTGCTACGCTGAGAGACAGCTTCGATAAAAGTTGTTCAGCTATTTGCACAGAGGCTTTTTTTCGATTTTTATTTTTGCCGTCATAATCAAAAAGATCCACTTTGTTAGCTTTCCTCCGCAGCTTCGGAGGCGTTACCCTGTGCTTCGGCCAGAGCTTGATAGCTATCCAGGCGCTTATGCAAACGGTTTAAGATTTCATTCAATCTTTTTTTTGTTTGCTCAGGAGATTGAATCAATTCGAGAAACTGATCTTGGCCAAGCAGGTGTTCAGTGGCTTCAGCCACTAGAATGTCCTGGGCAAATTTAGCGTAGAACCAGGCGACGTTTAGCAGTCTTTCTGCCTGCCAGACCTCTTCTTTAGCTAATTCTTTGACTGATTGAGAAAGGGCCGAATTAGCGTTGGTAACAGATCTTTCCACCACTTCGCTGGCGTGATAATCAGCTTGCTTGTGCGCCGTTTGCACCAGAAAAACAAACTGTTCGAGCACAGCTGTTTTTTGTATGAGTTGCTCTATTTCTTTACTTTGTTTGCTCATCGTTAAGGTTTCAGCAGCAGCGCATCGGTGGGTTGTTCAGATCTGACTGAGAAACAATATTGGCTAGAGATTCGGCACTGGTTTCGCCTGCATTGCTGCGGGTTTCCAGAAGTTCTCTGTCTGGCTTAATCCAGCTTCTGACCGACTCAAAAAGAATAATTAAAACTAGCACGATGAATAGGCCACCAAGGGCGGCATCAAGATAATCGTTGAAGATAAGCACACTGGTGGTGGCAGATTCTTGAGCACTCAGGCCAGCTTTGATTTTGTTTTCGAGCATGTGTGCGTGGGCGAGAAATCCTAATTTGGCATCGGCTGAAAATATTTTCAAATAGCCCGCGGTTAGCGTCACTGTGAGCAAAAATGACAGCGGCAATAATGTCACCCAGGCATATTGACGTTTGCCCATTGAAATAATGCAGGAAGTGGCCACGCATAGTGCCACCACAGACAGTAGCTGATTGCTGATGCCGAATAAGGGCCAGAGGCTATTAATACCACCAAGCGGATCAATTACTCCTTGATAGAGAAAATAGCCCCAACCGCCTACAACCAGAGCCGAGCTCAGTACTACCGCAGGATACCAGTCGGTGCGGCCAAACGGTTTATAAAGCAAACCAAGAAAATCTTGCAGCAGAAAACGTCCAACCCTTGTGCCGGCGTCCAGGCAAGTCAAAATAAAGAGTGCTTCGAACATGATGGCAAAGTGATACCAGAATGAAATCGTCAATTCCGACAAGCCTTTAAAGGGTAGTGAACCAAGCACCCGGGCAAATATATGAGCCATACCTACTGCTAGAGTCGGCCCGCCGCCTGTGCGGCCCCAAAGATTTTCTTCACCCATGTCATGAGCCAGTGTCTGCATCTGCCCGTCGCTGACCGGATAACCCCAAGAACTGATTGTGGCCGCCGCCTGCACATGATTTTCTCCCACCACTCCTTTGGGTGAATTGATGGCGAAGTAAGTGCCCGGTGCGATGACGCAAGCAGAAATAATAGCCATAATGGCCACGGCCGCTTCACAGAGCATGCTGGCATAGCCAATCGGGCGAGCATGGGTCTCTTTAGCAATCATTTTAGGAGTGGTGCCTGAAGCCACCAGAGAGTGAAATCCTGAGATAGCTCCACAAGCAATGGTAATGAAACAAAAAGGAAAAATATTGCCGTTGAAGAGCGGCCCCTGGCCGTTCACAAATATGGTCAGGGCAGGCATTTCTAAATCTGGTCGCAATAACAAAATTCCGAAAGCCAATAAACTGATGATGCCTACTTTCAAGAAAGCCGACAGATAATCACGGGGGGCAAGCAATATCCACACCGGTAAGACCGATGCGATAAAACCATAGACCATCACTGAAATAGCCAGCTGAGTACCGCTCAGGGTAAAGAATGCCCCCCATGTCGGATCTTGCGCTACCCATTTGCCTGCCACCACTGCCAGTATCGTCAGAATTACACCGATAGTGGAGCCTTCCATGATTTTTTCCGGTCTGAGAATCTTCATGTAGAGGCCCACGGCCATGGCAATAGGCACCGTGGCAAGCAGGGTGAAGGCGCCCCAGGGGCTGGCTTTGAGCGCGTTGACGATTACCAGTGCCAGCACCGCCATCAAGATCATCATAATTAGCAAAATCGCAATTAGGGCAACAAAACCGGCCAGAGGGCTGATTTCGTCTCTGGCCATCTGACCGAGCGATTTACCGCCCCGACGCATGGAGGCGCAGAGAATAACAAAATCTTGCACCGCCCCTGCTACCACCACCCCGACAATAATCCAGAGGGTGCCTGGTAGAAAACCAAATTGCGAAGCGAGAATCGGCCCCACAAGTGGCCCTGCTCCGGCGATGGCGGCAAAGTGGTGGCCGAAGAGCACCCATTTGTGCGTGGGCACATAGTCTTTGCCGTCGTCGACAATCACGGCTGGTGTGGTATGACAATCTTGCAGAGCGAAAACTTTTTCTGCCAAAAATTTGCTGTAAAAACGATAAGCTACTGCAAACGTGCATGAACTGGCGAGAATGAGCCAGACCGCGTTTACTTTTTCGCCTCTGGCACACGCCATGGTATAGAGCGAATATAGTGCCACCAGCGCAATAGGCACCCAGATTGCCGCTGCTTTTAAGCCACTTTTGCTTTCAGTCATTTGCTCTGTGTTTCCTTTTTCATTGACTAGGTCAAAAGACCGGCCAGTGTTGCCGACAAATAAGATGCCAGTGTGCCGCAAATCAGTGCTTTGACGCCCAGTCGCGCCAGATCTTCGCGGCGGCCAGGAGCGATTTCACCGATGCCGCCGATTTGAATAGCAATAGAGGAGAAATTAGCAAAGCCACAAAGGGCAAATGTAGCAATGGTTTCGGCTTGTGCCGTCAGTGTGTTGGTCGGGCTCTTCAACATGTTGGAAAGGTCGGTGTAAGCGACAAATTCGTTGATTACGAGCTTTTCACCCATAAGGCGGCCCACTGTATGTGCGTCTTGCCAGGGCACGCCGAGAACGAAAGCGACAGGCGCAAATAGAGCGCCAAAAATGCCTTTTAGTTCCAGGTGAGCTAAATCAAGGCCGACACCGTCAAGACGCATTCCCCAGATGTAGAGCCAATTTCCAGCCCAGCCAATCACGGCATCGCAGAGGGCAATCAAAGCAATAAAAGCTATGAGCATACCAACGACATTAAGACCAATGCGCAAGCCTTCGGAGGCACCATGGGCGGCGGCATCAATAATATTGGCCTGAGTACGTTTTACTTCTACTTTCACTTCGCCCTGAGTGTCTGAAACTTCAGTTTCCGGCCAGACAATTTTTGCAATTACTAGAGCTCCGGGTGCAGCCATGATGCTGGCTGTGAGCAGATAAGAGGCTTTGATGCCGAGGCCGATATAAACTGCCAGCACACCGCCGGCCACGCAAGCCATAGATCCTGCCATCGATGCTAAAAGTTCCGACATGGTCATGGTAGGTACGTAAGGCTTGATTAAAAGCTGTGCTTCCACCTGGCCGACAAAAACCGATCCGGCATTTGATAGCGCTTCGGCACCGCTGGCTCCCATTGTCACTGAAACGATTTTGGCCACGATCTGGACAAATTTTTGCATGATGCCGAGGAAATAAGAGATGCTCACCAGGCTGGAGACAAAAATAATTGTGGGCACCACGCGAAAAGCAAAAATATAGTCGGCACCTGGGCCAAACACTGCCACTAATTTTTCAGGATTTTGCACAAGGGGGCCAAAAACGAAGCCGGCTCCTTTATCGGAAAAATGTAAAAGCTGGGTGATGCCGTCTCCCAGGTTGCGAAAGAGCATCTGACCAAATTCGATTTTGAGCACGAAAATAGCCAATAACAGTTGCAGAACAAGACCCGAAATCACCAGGCGGTAATTTATTTTTTTGCGGTTGTTCGACATCAGGTAAGCGGTGCCCAGTATGAGCACAAAGCCAACCAATCCCATTAATTTGGGGGGCATGCAGCCTCTATAGTTGCAGAGCTAATTAACCCGGCCACTATAACCCGGCGGCCCCTGCTTGTGTCCCGGCCCTAGCCCTGCTTATTTAGCTTTAAGGAAGCTTCAGGCGCGCAGTAAAGGTTTTGGTGTTACCGGTTGGCCAATAATGTCGCCGGTAGTTTTGTTGTACTGCTCTTGTGCTTTTTGCTTGAGCATGAAGGCCTCGCTGCTCTTGCCACTCATCTCCAGCACCTGGGCCATTACATAACGGCTCGCTGCTTGTTCGGTGGCGGCTTTGAGCATTGGTTCCTGGGCTGTGAGCACGGCTTCGTTGGCCTTTTTCATATTTGTTTCGGCAGCTTTGGCAGTGTCGAAACTTTTGAGCACGTCGGGATATTCGCCCACCGATTTGCGCAATTCCGCCCTCAAACCGGGGCTCAAGTCGTCTTTTCGCATCAGATTAATCATCCCGGCTATGCCTTCCCGCTTCTCTTCAGGCACTTCTTTGAGGTTTTCGTTTAGACCCTGCACCGTACTCATAAACATTGATGCCTTAAAACCGGCATCTCGGCGGGCCATGCTGAGATTGCCCCATTGGGAGGCGACAGTGTCGACATAATCTTGATCTGACTGCTTCACCGCTGCTTCAAATTTGGGCAGGAAGCCGACCGCAGCTTGCTTGGGATCTGCTTCTTTAACCAGTTTTTGGGCGGCATCGCGGGCAAGATTTAGGCCCGGCCCAAGTTTGTCGGCGGGCAGGCTAATTAGATATTTAAGGATGTCCTTGTCTTGCTTCTTATCGCTCGGGGCGGCAGCTTGATCGCCCTGCTCCGTTTTGTCGGCGGCGTCAACAAGAACCAGGTTGTTCAAAGGCAAGTCTTTGCCGCTTACTTTTAAATCGAGAGTCTTAAATTTGACCATCTCGTCTTGCAGTGCAGTGCCCACAGGCTCAGACGGCGTGGGAATGAAATTTTCCAGCTGTTGTTGACCGTCCATAATTTGCGCTCCTTAGCTTTGCCACAGTGTGGGGCTAACGAACTACAGGCACAACACGGTAATTCCCATGGGAAGATTAAGTGCGCCAGCGCAAGATTTTTTCTTTAATCGGATTGACGAACTGGCGACCCTGAACGTAAGCATCATTCCATTCTTTTTTGCACATGAAATACCAGTGCCCGGGAGTGCCTGCATCTTTAATGGTCATGATCAAGCGCGGATTGTATTTGTTGATCACTTGCTCTTGCAGCAGTGCCAGAGTTTGATCTTGCATCAAAAATGTCTTGACGAAATAGCCCACAATTGGCGCCACCAGCCAGGTTATGCCTGGGACAGTCCAGTAGGTGGTGTGATTGAGTTCGGTATGTTTGTCATCAATGGGAGTGAGGGTGGTGATACCAGATATGATGGTGCGATCAAAAAGTGTGATGTACTCGCGACGGCAACCTGGTAAGCGGAAGCTGATTTCGGTTTCCAGATACTGACCGATTAGTTTAAAAACGATTGAATGCTTGGAAGGCTGGTGCTTCACCATTGTCCAGCCGGTGCCGGACGGCACATATTTTTTGCTTTTTTCTTTCAGTGCCTTTTTTGAACGCCACCACCATGAAGTGTGCACGTAAGGTACATGGGCAGTGTCGATGAGGGCTGCCACAGCATAATCGATGTGGGTGGGCAGTAGAAGCGTAGTAGTGGTTTGGCCTAATTTAAAGCCGTCAAGACCAGGTGCGTGAGGCACTTCGGGCAATTCGGCCTGCTCTGAGTCGCCAATATAAACCCAGACACTGCCCATCACTTCGCGACACTGATAAGAGCGGGTTTTAATACCGCACAAATTCATTTTCTGGTCTGAGCATAAAGACGGTACGGCAGTGCAAACACCGCTGGTATCAAAACGCCAGCCGTGAAAGGCACACTCGACTTCTTTGCCGTCAAAATGCCCGGCAGAAAGCGGCACAGCCTGGTGCGGACAGATGTCGCGCATGGCAAAAACGTTGCCCTGCCTATCTCTACCCACCAGCACCGGTTGATCAAGAATTTGTTTTCCGACAGTCTGGCCGCGTTTGAGCTTGTGGCCGGCCACAGCGAAATACCACATGTTTTTGGTATAGGTCTTACCGTAAGGCGAGACATAATTTTCTTTGTCTTCTGAATCTTGCAGCGCAGCTTCTTGAGCCTCGTCGCTTTCGCTAGTGGTGAAGTCTGCTGTTAATTCCAGTTCGATATGTTCGTCAGATTTTGTGGCGCTGCTCATAATGCTATTAAGCTTACAACGGAAGGCCAGATGGAGATCTCAAGTATTGCTAATAAAACGTCAGTTAGTGCTCGAGAGTGACGCCGACGTAGTCCTGGCGTTTGAAGTCGAGCATTTTAGAAAACGTTTTGTAACCCGGTTTTTTAATTTCGAGCAAGTGTGGGCCGTTATTGAGATGGCACCAGAATGCCCCGCCGCTCAATCCTGAATTGTTGGCCGTTTTGATTTTTCCCAGATAAGCTCCGTCAACGAAGACTACACCCCCAACTGATTCTGAATCACCGTTCAAAAACAAATTGGAATTGCGCTGACCGGTAGATCTGGTTTCGGCAAAGAGCAAGGCCAGCACTGCGGCGCTAATGAAAAGCCAGACTCTGGGCGCCTGAGAGCGTTTGGGCAGATATTGTGACACTATCTGGACCCGTCTTTAGGGTTAGCCGGCAACCACAGACTGGGAGCTGCATAAGGTAGCAAACGACCTTCTTTGTCAGCAGATGTAGCAGAACTGGTGGGTGCGGTGGACGGTGCGCTACTGGGAGCAGAAACTGGGGCGGGAGTGGGAGCCGGTGCTGGTGCTGGAGCCGACATTGGCGCTGTACTAGACCCAGTACTGGAATTAATTCCAGGAGCTGGTGCAGGAGCAGGGGCATCGCTGCTGGAGGCTGTGGGCGACTGGCCGGTAGCCGGAGCAACATCGGTGACGTTTTCATTGCCCGGTGCAGGAGCACCATTTGTATTGGCGTCAGTCGGGTTTTCGCTTTGGGTTTCTAATGGTTTAGCAGGAGGTGGAGCGTCTGGATTTTTAGCGAGCTGCTCGCCTGATTTTTTGATGTCATCCGGTGAAATCGGAGATGGCGCCATAAAGCTGCCGGGCGGTGTGGGTCTGGCTTTGTAATAGGCTTCGTTATAGTCATGCCAGATTTTAGCCATGACCACGCCACCGGTGACGTTTTTGCCTTCGATGGCCTTGTTTTCATCATTGCCGCCCCATACGGCAGTCACCATATCTGGTGTGAAGCCGATGAACCAGATGTCTTTGCCTTCATCAGCGGTGCCTGTCTTTCCGGCCACAGGTCTGTCCGTCAGTTTAGCCTGTGTACCGGTGCCCCATTTGACGCAATCTTGCATGCACTCAACTAGGCGGGCAACTGGTTCAACCTGAAAAGCGCGGTCGGCTTTAGGGTCGAACACTTCAATTACCTGGCCGCGATTGTTTTCAATTTTGCGAATTACCTGAGGCTTAATGGCAATGCCGAAGCGGGCTAAAGTGGAATAAGCGCCAGCCATCTCCAGTGGAGAAGCAGCTGAGCTACCCAGAGCCAAAGACAAGTTAGGGTCAAGTTTTGCCGTCACACCAGCCAGTCTGGCTGTCTCAACCACACTTTCCATGCCGACCATCTGGCCGACTTTGACAGCGGGCACGTTGCGCGAAAGAGCGAGACAGCGGCGCACCGGAATGCGGCCATAGAATTTATGGTCGAAGTTTTTCGGCGCGTAAGCAGGCAGGCCCCAAGGTTGTTTAATCACTAGCGGGCTGTCATCAATCATGCTGTCCGGCGTCAAAACATTTTTGCTAAATGCTGTCAAATAAACAAATGGTTTGAAAGATGAGCCCACAGTGTGAATGTTCGTGGCACGATTAAATTGGTTTTTCCAGAAATTGCCCACTCCGCCTACCAGTGCCACCACTTCGCCGCCGCTGACTGAGACTGAGACCAGCGCACCCTGAGTGACACCCTTTGGTGCTTTTTTGATGCCTTCATTAAGTGTCTTTTCCGCTAGTTCTTGAGCCAGCGGATCTAGATTTGTATAAACGCGCAGGCCCTGACGCCGCATTTCGGCCTGACTGAAGCGCTCACGCAAGTTCTGCAGCACATAGCTTATGTAATAAGGATATTTTTGCAGCGAGTTAGTGCCTTTCTTAAAGGAAAGCTTTTCTTTTTTAGCCGCTGTTGCTTGAGACTGAGAGATGTAGCCGTATTCGACCATCTTGTCGATAATTTCTCTTTGCCTGTTGTAGGCAGCTTCGCGGTTTTGCGGCAAGCCTAATTCGGAAGGGGCTTTGACAAGACCGGCAAGAAAGGCTGCTTGAGCCAGTGAAAGTTGGGCGGCACTGCGATCGAAATAACGTGAAGCGGCGCGCTCAATACCATAAGCATTGTTGCCGAAATAAACCTGGTTGAGATACATGCTGAGAATGCGTTCTTTGCTGTAGTGTTGCTCAAGGTTCCAGGCTACGTACGCTTCTTTGACTTTACGATCATAGGTTCTGCCGGCGTCGGCAAAAAAGAGGTTCTTCGCCAGCTGCTGAGTGATGGTAGAGCCGCCTTCTTTGACGTGACCAGCCACAGCATTGGCCATAGAAGCGCGAGCGATACTGTAGAAATTGATACCATTGTGTTCATAGAAGTGGTGATCTTCAGCGGCGAGAATGGCTTGCTGCATTTTTGTTGAAATTTGATTGAGCGGCACAACGCGCCGGTCTTCATCACCTTCCACCGTGCAAATCATGTGGTCTTGTTTGTCGAAGATTTGAATTGCTTCAATTGGTTCGAAGCGTTCGACAATAGTAATGTCGGGCAAATCTTGCATGTGCTTATAAACCGAAGCGCCGGCATAACCCATGCCCACAGCGACAACAATAAAGCCAACCACGAGGGAGCGTTTCATCCATGTGCCGGCGGCACTCAATGCTCCCTTGTTTTTTTGCCTGGCGACTGATCGTCGGTTGGAATTAGTCTTGGCCACTTTTTACTCTTTGATTTTTCAATCAACAGCAGATGCTGACATTATATATATTAAGGCGCCAGGGTTCAGTTTCGGTCAAATTCAGGTAAAGAAAAAAAGCGGGCCAGCTATGACCCGCTTTTTTCTCATTAACTAACCTTCAGACTGGTCTGGTTTTCTACGCACGTGGATGAGTGTTCATGTAAACCCGTCTTAAGCGGTCAAGACTTACATGAGTGTAAATCTGCGTGGTGTTGATGGTGGTGTGACCGAGAAGGTCTTGCACTACACGCAGGTCGGCCCCGCCTTCCAATAGGTGGGTGGCGAAGGTGTGTCTCAGTGTGTGAGGGGTGATTGGCTTGTTGATTCCGGCTTTGATGGCATACTTCATCACGATTCTGTGAACCGAGCGCGAAGACAATCTTGTCGCCTGGCGGCTGACAAAGAGTGGATGTTCGGCCTGAGGCGTGCGGCCTTCGGCAAGCTTGGTCCAAGTTTCGCTGAGATACTTTTTCAGCCAGCTGTGAGCGCTTTGATTGAGCAATACAACTCGCTCTTTGCCACCTTTACCGAGGACGCGCATTTCCATGCCTTCCTGGTTATAGTCTTGCACTCGCAAACCGCACAGTTCGCTCACCCGCATGCCTGTGGCATAGAGAGCTTCCATCAAGGCGCGGTCGCGCACGCCCAGCACTGTATTAGTGTCGGGAGACATGAGCAGGCGAACAATTTCTTCTTTGTCGAGACAAGCGGGCAGACGACGAGTGAGCTTTGGCCCACGCACTTGCTTAGATGGATCTTCGTCGATCAGCTGTTCTCTGCGTAAATAGCGATAGAAAGAACGGATGGCCGAAATCTTTCTGGCTACGGTCGGTCTGGAATATTGTTCTTGAATCTGACGAATGTACGCTCTGAGGCCTTCGGCTTCGAGCCAACCGGAACCGGTTTCGGAACCTCTCTCAGTTGTGGTACCGGCTGCAGTACCGTGATTATCAGTCGCACAATTTGCTTCAGCACCACTGCCGATACTATTGTTGATACTTGTGTTGATACTACTGGCGGCAGCATTTTCAGCCACCGTTTCGCCACCAGCATTGATATCACTGCCGATCAGTTGTTTGAGGTCATTCATGTAAGCGCGAATGGTATGGGATGAGTAGTTGCGTTCTACCTCTAGGTAGCCTGCAAACTGGTTTAGCCAGTTTTTATGAGCGTTGGGCAGGCTTGTTTCCATAGAACCTCGTACATTGTTGGCGATGTTGTTAGCGATGTTATTAGCGATGTTATTAGCGATGTTATTAGCGAAGATATCTTGAGTGTCCGAGGTTCCGTTTTGAAAAGTCACAGTTAACCGTCTTTCTAGATTAGTAATTGATGTGCACCACAATAACTAATTATGAGAACTTTGAAAGCTTTGTAAAGACCCCAACAGTCACTATCCGTGATGTCATGGGGCGAATACGGTTTCAATTATCGGCACCGCCGATAAAAAAAGCGGTGTCATCTATGGTGGCGTAAAGCTACTAATGATCGGGGATGCGTGGGAATCGAACCCACCCAGGGCAGCGTAAATCTACCCCGCAACGGTTTTGAAGACCGCACACCACACCAGCGATGCTCCATCCCCATAGAGCCGCTCCATTACCTTGGCTCAACCAAAGCAAGGTGAACTGCCAATCTTAGTAACTTATGTAAGTTTCATGGGCATTAAGAAAAACAAAAGTTATTAATGAAATTTTATGAAGAGAAGCAATGCCTCAGCGGGCGAGGTGCTTGGGGATCGTGTAAAACTTCTAATAACGGTTGTAAGGAGCCCGAGAACGTCACAGTTCCCTACATTTGCATTGACAATATAAGAGAGTAATACGTATAGTCACTTCCCTGTGCCTGCATTTGCCTACGCAACTGCAATTTCGTGCAGCTTTGCACGTGCACATAAGTCCAGCCACTCAACAGAGGTAACCGATGGCTTTAGAGTTGTCTGAGCGCGTCCGAACCTTCGGGGCGGGAAGTTCGCGCATCGCGGATTTACCTGATCTCGCTGAAATTCAGAAAAGTTCGTTCAAATGGTTTATCGAAGAAGGTCTTGCAGAGGAACTGCGGGCTTTCAGTCCAATTAAGGACTACACAGGAAGGTTGGAGCTCCATTTCCTGACAAATTACAATTTCGAGGATCACACTGAGCCTAACAAGCCCAAAACTCCCGAAGACGCCAGAGCTTTAGATGCCAGCTTCACCAAGAAGCTGCGTATTCAAATGCGACTGGTCAATCGCGAAATGGGTGAAATCAAGGAACAAGAGATCTACGTCGGCGACATCCCGATGATGACCGACCGCGGTACCTTCATTATTAATGGTGCAGAGCGCGTTATCGTTTCTCAGATTGTTCGCTCCCCAGGCATCTACTATAAAAGGGAAGTAGATACCAACGGTAAGCGTACTTTCTCAGCTACATTGATTCCCAACCGTGGGGCATGGCTGAAGTTCGAAACTGACGTCAACGACATCATCTATGTAAAGATTGATAAAAACAGAAAACTTCCTGCCACCACTCTGCTGAGAGCCCTGGGCTACTCAGACAGTGAGATGGAAAGTCTTTTCCGTCACAAAGAATTCCTCAAGAAGACTCTTGATAAGGATTCCAACAAGACTCGCGAAGATTCATTGATTGAGGTCTACCGCAAACTGCGTCCAGGCGATCCGCCTTCCGTAGCCGGCGGTCAGAGTATTCTCGACAGTCGCTTCTTCGATGACAAACGTTATGACTTGGGTCGCGTTGGTCGTTATAAGCTCAACAAAAAGCTCAGCCTCTCTGTACCTGAAGCACAACGTACGCTCACTAGAGAAGACATTGTCGCTGCAGTTGATTACCTGATTGGTCTTCACTATGACGAAGGTCACGTGGATGATATCGACCACTTAGGCAATCGCCGCATCAGATCTGTGGGCGAGTTGTTACAGAACCAGTTCAGAATTGGTTTGACCCGTCTGGAAAGAATTGTGCGTGAGCGCATGACTTTGCAAGACGCCGACACTCTCACTCCGGCTAACTTGCTTAACACCAAGCCGCTGGTAGCAGCGATTCGCGAATTCTTTGGATCATCGCAATTGTCACAGTTCATGGATCAGACTAACCCTCTGGCAGAATTGACACACAAGCGCAGACTGTCTGCTCTTGGACCCGGTGGTCTATCAAGAGAACGCGCCGGATTCGCAGTTCGAGACATTCACCCCAGCCATTACGGACGTATTTGTCCTGTAGAAACTCCTGAAGGTCCTAACGCCGGTCTGATTGGCTCACTGGCTACTCACGCTCGCGTTAACTCCTACGGTTTCATTGAAACTCCTTACCGCCGTGTTGAAGGCGGTATCGTCACCGATCAAATTCATTACTTAACTGCTGATGAAGAAGATAACTATAGAGTCGCTCCCGGCGACGCTCCTGTTAACGATGACGGTACATTCGTTCATCCGCTGGTGCCTGTGCGTTATCGTGCAGAATTCATCGAAACCGGCCCCGAGCAAGTTGACTATGTGGGCGTCAGCCCGATTCAAATTGTTTCAGTGGGAACAGCCTTGATTCCGTTCCTCGAGCACGATGACGCCAACCGCGCCCTCATGGGTTCGAACATGCAACGTCAGTCTGTGCCTCTGGTGCGTACTGAAAGACCACTGGTAACAACCGGTATCGAACGTCAATCAGCTAGAGACTCCGGTATGGTGATTGTGGCCGACGTTGAAGGCAAAGCCGAATACGTTTCCGCTACATCTATACATATCCGCACAGCAGACAAGCGTCTCGTTAAATACAGACTGTCTAAGTTCCAGCGTTCCAACCAGGATACTTGCTTGAACCAGAAACCAATTCTTAGAGTTGGCGACAGCTGCAAACCAGGAGACGTGATCGCTGACGGTGCCGCCACCAACTCTGGTGAACTGTCTGTAGGTCGTAACTTGCTCGTGGCATTCATGCCATGGGAAGGCTACAACTTTGAGGATGCGATTCTAATCAGTCAGCGTCTGGTTTTCGAAGATGTGCTGACCTCAATTCACATCGAAAAACTGGAAATTGATGCTCGTTCCACCAAACTCGGTCCTGAAGAAATCACTCGTGAAGTGCCAAACGTTTCGGAAGAATCTTTGCGCCACCTGGATGAAAACGGTATCGTGCGCATTGGTTCGAGAGTCTATCCTGACGATATTCTCGTTGGCAAAATCACTCCTAAAGGTGAATCCGAGCATCCACCTGAAGAGAAGCTTTTGCGAGCAATCTTCGGTGAAAAAGCCCGTGACGTGCGCGATAACTCCTTGAGAGTGCCGCATGGTGAAGGCGGACGCGTTGTTGACGTTAAAGTCTTCGACCGCGAAAAAGGTGACGAACTGCCTCCTGTTGCTAACAAAGTGGTGCGTGTCTATATCGCTCAGAAACGAAAGGTTTCAGTGGGCGATAAAGTTGCGGGACGCCACGGTAACAAAGGTATCGTCGCTAAAATTCTGCCAACAGAAGATATGCCTTTCTTGCCTGACGGCACACCTGTCGATATCGTCCTGAATCCACTTGGCGTACCAAGCCGGATGAACGTCGGTCAGACATTTGAAACATTGCTTGGCTTGGCAGCGATGCTCACCAACCAGCGTTATGAAGTGCCACCATTCGACGAAATGTATGAAAAAGAAGCTTCCTCCATGACTGTTCACCGTGAAGTAGTTAAAGGCAAAGCCATGACCGGTTACGACTGGATCGGCGATGACGGAAAAGTCACCTTATATGATGGCCGTTCCGGCGACGCTTTCGAAAATCCAGTTTCAGTCGGCAAAATCTACATGATGAAACTGGTTCACTTAGTGGACGATAAGATTCACGCTCGCTCAACTGGTCCTTACAGCTTAGTGACTCAGCAGCCGCTGGGTGGTAAAGCGCAATTCGGTGGTCAGCGTCTGGGAGAAATGGAATGCTGGGCTCTTGAAGCCTTCGGCGCCGGTTACTCTCTGCAAGAAATGCTCACCATCAAATCAGATGACGTTAACGGCAGATCGAAAGCTTATGAATCCATCGTTAAAGGTGAGAACCTGAGACGTCCTGGTATTCCTGAGTCGTTCAAAGTGCTGGTTCGCGAATTGCAATCAATCGGTCTCGATGTTTCTGTGGCCAAACGCACTCGCGAAGGTCAAGAAGTAGAAGTCGATTTGATGACCGAAGTGGAAGAAGTTCGACCACGCGGCCTGCGCAGATTGAGCCCATTTGGTGAAATCGGCCTGGAGTCTGAGCTCGCTGAGCTCTCTCGCCAGACTGCCATTCCAGCATCGGCTGTAGCGACTGTAGATTCTGAAGAAGGTGATGACACTGAGGCAGCTGACGACGGAGGATTTGATCCTATGGCTCTGCTAACGCCTATTGTTGCACCTATCGTTGAAGCCCTCGTGGGCGCTGTAGAAGCTGTGGAAGACTTTCTTTCCCCTGACGCAGACGACGATCTTGTCGACGATTCTGACGACGCCTAAGCTAGCTAAAAACCTGATATTCAAAGAGAGGACTGTCATCTAATATGACTACGAGTATTGATCGTTTCGACTACATCAAAATTGGAATTGCATCACCGGAGCGCATCCTTAGCTGGTCACATGGCGAAGTAACCAAACCGGAGACAATTAACTACCGTACTCTCAAACCAGAGAAAGACGGTCTGTTTTGCGAACGTATTTTTGGACCATCAAAAGACTGGGAATGCTATTGCGGCAAGTACAAAAGAGTACGTCACAGAGGCATCACTTGCGAACGTTGCGGCGTTGAAGTAACTGATTCCAAAGTGCGCCGTCACCGTATGGGCCACATCAAACTGGCTTCACCGGTAACCCACATCTGGTTCCTCAAAGGTATTCCAAGCTACATCGGTTTGCTTCTCGATTTGCCTTTGCGCGATTTAGAGCAAGTGGTGTACTTCAATGCTTATGCAGTAACCAACCAGGGCAACTCGCCAGATTTGCACAAGAATCAACTTCTTGCTGAAGACGAGTACGAGAAGCTCTTAGAAGATCCCAACATGCAGTTCGACGTTGGTATCGGTGCAGAAGCCGTTAAACAGCTCTTGTTCGATATCGCCAGACCTCAATACGAACGTCCTGATAACAAAGACGATCGCGGCAGACTATTAGAGCTGCCTGGTTTGAAAGAACTCTCCAAGCAATTACGTGAAGAACTGGCTGGCGCCGGCGGCTCTCAACAAAAAAGAGCCAAAATCATCAAACGTTTGCGTCTGGTTGAAGCTCTGGTAAATTCCCACACCGACCCAACCTGGGTAGTGCTGGACAATCTACCGGTTACACCGCCTGATTTGCGCCCCATGGTGCAGTTAGATGGTGGACGCTTTGCCACATCAGACTTGAACGATTTATATCGCCGGGTAATTAACCGCAACAACCGTCTGGCTCGTTTGCTCGAGATGGGCGCTCCTGAAATCATCGTGCGCAACGAAAAGCGCATGCTGCAGGAAGCTGTTGACGCTTTGATCGATAACGGTAGACGTGGTCGCGTGGTGGTTGGACCTAACAACCGTCCACTGAAATCACTCTCGAACATTATCGAAGGTAAGCAAGGTCGTTTCCGTCAAAACTTGCTCGGTAAGCGCGTTGACTATTCAGGACGTTCTGTAATCGTAGTTGGTCCGACTCTCAAATTGCACCAGTGCGGTTTGCCTAGAGAAATGGCTCTTGAGCTCTTCAAGCCATTTGTTATCAACAAACTGATTGAAAGACAGATCGTACAGAACATCAAATCGGCCAAGAAACAAATTGAAAAAGGCTCAGCCATCGTCTGGGAAATTCTTGAAGAAGTAATTCAAGGTCACCCTGTACTGCTGAACCGCGCTCCTACTCTGCACAGACTCGGTATTCAAGCTTTTGAACCGGTTCTTGTTGAAGGTCGCGCAATCCAATTGCACCCGCTTGTTTGTTCGGCCTTCAACGCCGACTTCGACGGTGACCAAATGGCCGTGCACGTTCCTCTATCGGTTGAAGCTCAAGCTGAAGCGCACATGCTGATGCTGGCTTCAAACAATACTTTGCTTCCAGCTACCGGACGCCCAACCATCACTCCTACACAGGATATGGTGCTTGGTATTTATTACCTGACTATTGAAAAGCCAGGCAATGATGATCCGAAAGTCTGTCGTGGTGCCGGCATGAGATTCGTCTCTTTAGCTGACGCAAGATCTGCCTACGAAGCCGGAATTCTTGATTTGCACGCCAAAATCAACGTGCGTGATGTGGACGGCAAGATGGTTGCCACCACTCCCGGACGAGTTATCTTCAACGAAGTGGTGCGCGAAGCAATTCTAGTAATTAACTAGCTCCTGGCTTGTTAATCACGTTATTTGTATTGTTCGCGGTTTTTCAAAACCTTTATTTAAAGAGGGACTAATGGTCACAGCAGGCGATAAGAAGAAAGAAACAATGGATTTCATCAACACAACTGTTGATAAGAAGAAGCTCGGCAATCTTCTATCAGATGTGTATGAGAGATTCGGCACAGCAAGAACAGCCGAACTGGCTAACTCGCTGAAAAACCTGGGCTTTAAATTTGCCACCAAAGCCGGCGTTACTGTTTCAATCGATGATTTGGATGTGCCGGAAGCCAAAAAAGGCTTAATTTCGGCAGCTGAAAAAGAAATTGAAGAAGCACAACGCCGCTATGAGCGGGGCGACATTACTGAAGTAGAACGCTACAACAAAGTAATCGACACCTGGTCAGCCACCACTGACCAGCTCACCAAAGAAGTGGTAGATAACTTCGATCGCTTGAATCCTGTATACATGATGGCTTTCTCTGGAGCTAGAGGTAACATCTCCCAGGTTCGTCAGCTTGTTGGTATGCGCGGTCTGATGGCTGACTCACAAGGTCAAATTATCGACTTGCCGATTAAGTCCAACTTCCGCGAAGGCTTGAACGTTACTGAATACATCATCTCTTCTTACGGCGCTAGAAAGGGCCTTGTAGATACAGCTCTGAAAACAGCCGACTCAGGATACTTGACTAGAAGACTGGTAGACGTTGCTCAAGACGTGATTGTGCGTGAACCAGACTGCGGCACCGTGCGCGGTATCTTCATGCAACCGATTGCAGAAGGCGACAAAGACTTAGTCACCTTGCAAGAACGCATCTTCGGCCGCTCCGCTTCTGTTGATGTAGTTGACCCAGGGACCGGCGAAATCTTAGTTCGCGCCGGTGAACTAATTAGTCGCAAAATGGCCGCTACTTTAGACGAAACTCTGAAGAAGCCAAACAAAGTGGTTATGGTGCGCAGCCCGCTTACTTGCGAAAGCCAGTACGGCGTCTGTCAGAAATGTTACGGTTGGGCACTGACCAGTCACCGTCCAGTTGACCAGGGTGAAGCAATCGGCATTATCGCCGCTCAATCAATCGGTGAACCTGGTACACAGCTGACAATGAGAACTTTCCACACCGGTGGTGCGGTATCAGGCGGTAAATCACGTAACCAGGTCAAGGCACCAGCTAAAGGCGTTGTTTCTTTCAAAATTCAAAGCCGTTCTATGCGCACTGCCTACGGTGACGTTATGGAACAGACAACTCGTGACGGTGTGATGAAAGTCACAGTGGGCGAGAAAGAACATTCATTCCCAGTGCCTGTAGGCACACTGCTCTTCTTGCCGACCGGCGCTGAAGTAATTGCCGGACAAATTCTGGCTGAGTACGATCCGCCAGGTTCGAAAAAGAACCTGACTGAGCGCGCCAGCAAAGACATCACAGCCGACATCTCCGGCCGTATCATGTTCCAGAACTTCCAGGCCGATGAAAAACGCGACCGTCAAGGCAACATCTCAAGAACAGCCAACCGTGCCGGTATCATCTGGGTACTAGAAGGCGACGTCTACAACTTGCCCTCAGGCGCTCATGTAGTGGTCAAAGATGGTCAGGACGTTAACGCTTTAGATGTTCTAGCCGAAATTCAAATCACTTCCGAACATGGTGGTGAAGTGAGATTCGGTCCGGAAATCGAAACTGAAACAGTCAAAATATCCAAGACCAAATCACAAGTAAGACTGACTAAAGGCAAAGAGATGAATGTCATCATCGCCTCGGTCGGTGCCAATAACGCTAAGCTTGAGCCTGGTCAGAAAGGCCACATCTGGCGCGTTTCCAAACAAAAAGAATCGTTCGCCATCAAAGTTGTAAACGAAGAAGTTGTAGAGAATGGCAAGATTATTGCTGAACTGGTTGATGACGGCTTAAACGTTGTTAGCTGCGGCGGCGAAATTATCTATGACGGCGTTGAAATTGACGATCGCCGCGTAGTCACCAAGGCCGGCAAAGTGCTCTTCGTTCCTGAAGAAGTACACTTCATCTCCAAAGACTCTTCACTGAAAATGTCTGAGACTGGTGAAACAGTTACAGCCGGTCAGGAAGTGGTTAAAGATGTCTTCGCTCACATGGAAGGTATCGTTGAAATCATTGCTGATAACGACATTATTCACGAAGTAATCGTCAGACCAGGTGACCTGGTGCCCATCGGCGACCCATCTGAAGTGAAAGTGCCTGAAGGTCAAATCGTTGAGCCTGGTACTGAAATTGTTGAAGGTTATGCCTACAAAGATCGCAAGCTGGTTAACCTCTTCGAGAAAGAAGATGGTTCCTGCTACGTCATTGTTCGCCCAGTGGAAGAGTACTGGATTGAGCCTAGAGAGACCAAGTTCAAGCATAAAGCGACCGACGAAAAAATCTCCCTGCGCTCAGTCACCCAACTTTTGTTCCGTGACAGAGAGAAGGTCCGCCACATTCAAGGCGCGCAATTGACCAGAACTTCTTTGGTTCTGCAAATGCAAGGCCACCTGCAATCTCTCAAGGGTATTGTAGAAATGGCAGAAGACCTCAATATCGTTGTGCAAGAAAACATTCTCTTGCGCCGCGAACAAGATTTGAACGTCACTCTGCTTTCTGTTGAACATGGACAAATCATCGACGCCAAATCAGCCGTTGCCACCACGCAAGTGCTGACCAGAACCGATGCCCGCGTACAACTGTCTAAGACAGACGAACGCAGAATCTTGCTCATTACCGAAGAGCAACAAGTGCACCAGAAAATCAAAGGCACTTGCAACTTGAAAGAAGGCGATTTGATCCGCTTCGGTGATCCGTTGTCGAAAGCATCTACTGCTTCAATATCAGGACAAATCGTTTCTAATGAAGGCGCCGAAATTGTCTTGAGAAAGGGCCGTCCGTATCTAATTTCAGTCAACACACAACTACAGTGCGAAGACGGAAACCTGGTACAACGGGGCGATTTACTGGCCACTCTGATATTCGAACGTCAGAAAACCGGAGACATCGTTCAGGGTCTGCCTAGAGTTGAAGAGGTTCTGGAAGCAAGAAAACCTAAAGAAGCTGCCATTCTCGCCGAGCGCGAAGGCAAAGCTAAACTGGTCACCGAAGATGACACCACAAGACTCTACATTGTCTTTGGTGATGGCACTGAGGAAGAAATTCCAATTCCTCAAGGTCTCAACATTATCTTGGAAGACGGCGACCCCGTCACACTAGGTATGCCTTTGACAGACGGCCCACCGAATCCGCACGACATTGTCAGATTGCGCGGCATCGAAGCCGCTCAGAAATATTTGGTAGACGAAGTGCAGTCGGTATACCGCTCGCAAGGTGTGGAAATTGCCGACAAACACATCGAAGTAATCGTCAGGCAAATGACCCGCAAAGTCAGAGTCGACGATCCAAAAGACACGATCATGTTGCCGGGCGAACTCATGGAGCGTTATCACATTGACCAGGAGAATGAGAAATCGGCTCAACAAGGTCTTGAAGGCGCTACCTACACCGATGTATTGCTTGGTATCACCAAGGCATCACTCAACACTGAGTCATTCATCTCTGCCGCATCATTCCAGGAAACCACAAGAATTCTGACTGAAGCAGCTGTAGAAGGTAAGAAAGACTGGTTACGCGGTCTGAAAGAGAACGTCATCATCGGCCGCCTGATTCCTGCAGGTACTGGCTTCCAGGGCCACGCCATGCCGGTTGAAGAAGAGGAAGAAGAAGAGGATATCTATCCACCAATCGGTGAAGGTAGCTTCAACGTTCCTGCCTAGCCTTAATTTGATTGATGCTTGAAAATAAAAGACCCTCGCAAGAGGGTCTTTTATTTTCGAATAATTCTAAGAACTCTGAAAACTAGTCGAGAATACCGACGAAAGATTGAATAACAATGGCGTGGTTAGCCTGATCGTCAAATTGATCGCGTCTGTTGATGTATTGATATTGGTAGCCGATTTCGACCCGGCTGCGTTTCACGGTTTTGATTCCCAACCCGGCAAACATTCGGTTTTGATCTATTCCTGCTTGGGGGCCATTTTCAACGGTATTCAAATTGATAAAAAGTTCGTCAGAGGCGGTCAAATAAAGTCTCTTATTCAGATCGCAGTTTAGTTTGACCAGATGGCGCACGCGGTTGCCGGTTTGAGGCAAGTGCGTGAATATTCTCTGTTCAAGCCTGGTGCGGTTTATCAGTGCAAGCCTTTGGCGCTCTCGGGTAAAGAGAATTTGCTCCCAGATTCGGTGCTCGTGTAAAACCGTATCGTTATAAGTGGTCAGCCATGTATAGCCGCCAAAAAGAGAAGTATGTTTATTCAAATTGAACTGGAGAGCGGGTCTAATCAGCAGTTGGCTCAGCCCCGACACTCCATCACCCATGCGCGGATTGACTTCGAGATATGCCCGAAACCGTTTCTTAACAGGGATATCAAGGGTTATAGGCGTCCAGAGTTGCAGGTCGTGTTCGACGCCTGCCCAGACCGGTAGTTCAGCACTTAAAGCAGCTAAACAAACCAGCAGACTGTTTTTAAACTGCTTGAAACTCAATCTCATAGCATTTCTGCTGGGTTCCCACGACTGTCAACGGGCAATTATAACCATTGTTGAGCTTGTCGCCGGTCTTGTAAACCAGGGCAGAGCTGAAAATGCTTTAGCGCTAATGTCGGTGCGGGTGAGCGGGTTTTTTGTAGTCGGCATGCAAGATTTGATTGGCATTGAAGCGTTTGCGGATGCGGCTGGCCAGAAAATAAGTACCAGCTTTGCGAGACGGATTACAGCGCTGATCCAGCAGCAAATGTGTCAAAAGCGATAGTGTAATGCCTACACGGTAAGGCTGCCGAGCTTTTCCTTTGAAAAAGAGGAAAAATAAGGCAATCAATTCGTATGAATGGAGAGGCAAATAGAGCTTGCCGCTGTAATTTTCGTGTGAGGCTTCTTTCAGCATCGCCCAGTTCATCTTCCAACCGTGAGCGCGAACGTAATCAAAAATGTGATCAAGGTCGATTAGAAAACCTACTAAAAAGCTTGCCCATGCTGCCTTCGGAGACCTGTAAACATAGTAGCTGGCGCAGCTTACGCCTGCAGAAGTGATGATGTGACCAACTGTTCTCATACTTTCATGATTCCCTAATTTGCCAGGATCCTTGATAGAATCAGTGCTGTAGTCTTTCTTGCCTTTGCCCCGGAATCCCTAGACAGTCTTGAGATCGTCTTGAAGTTATACCCGGCGCGCAATCTACGCAAACAAACCTTCGGAGTTTTGAATTAATGCAATCTGTGGCTGGCCCTCTGGGCCGTAAAACGAAGCTCTTCACTTTCACTGTAGCGCTCGCCGCTGGTCTTCTTTTCACAGCTCTTGATGACTCAATTGCTCGAGCCGATGTTCCCGTCATACCAGCCTCAACAGCCACGCAAGCCGTGGGCATGTACAATCTCGGCCTCGCCGCTTACAAGCAGGGCAGCCTCGAGTCAGCCATTATTTTCTTCCGTCGCGCCACTGATATGGACCCGAACCTGGCCGATGCTCAATACAATCTCGGCGTTCTTTATCAGAGTCAGCGCCGCTTAAAAGAAGCGATTCCACGCTTTCAGGAAGTTTTACGGGTTAAGTCTGCCGATCCTGATGCCCACTTCCAATTGGGTATCGCCTTGATGGATATGGGACGAGCGGCCGAAGCCAAAAATCATTTCAGCGCCATTGCCCCAACTTCACCGCACTTTGCCGACGCGCAAAAGCGCACACAAACTTGTGACGCTCAACTGGCCGGTGCTACTGTTGCTACACCGAGTTATAACCCTACTCCTGCTCCCAATAATGCTTTCAACAGCACCGCCAATAGTGCCATGAATTTGAATGCCGGCGGCGATCAGCCCATGATTAATCGCAGTGAAAGTGTCGATCCCGGCAATACCATCAGCCATGTTGTTCAACCCCTTCAAGTACAGCAAGTACAGCAAGTACAACAAGTTCAACAAATTCAACAAGCAGCTCAACCGCCTAAAGCGATCACGCGCCCGCTCAGCCCCCCAAAGGCAGGCACACCAACTGCGGTACTGGCGAATTCTTCCGCTCGCATTATCGCCACCGGTTTTTCCGCACCAAGCGGCCTGACATTCGATCGTCTGGGTAATTTGTATGTAGCCAATTACACCAGCAACACCGTCGATCGTATCTCAGCTGACGGCACCCGCATGCAATTCAGCTCGGGATCAAACTTGAAAGGTCCGATTGGCCTCGCCGCAGATGAAGGTGGCAATATTTACGTCGCTAACTATGACGGTGGCACCGTTGCTCGCATTAGCCCTGCTGGTGTCTCAACAATCATCGGTACCGGCTTCAGACAGCCTTATTACCTCACTCTCGATAGAGAAGGGAATTTGTTCGTCAGCCAGCAAATCGATAATTCGGTGGTGCGTCTGACATTGCCTCGTCCAGTTGTTTCGCGCAATCAATAAACTAGAAGCAAATGGCAGACTCAGAACTTAAAGTTGAAGAAGAGAAAAACTCTAAGAAGATCGTAGCTGCGCCACTTGATGCGGCACGTTTTGACGCTGAGCGCATTCGCGTGCAAATGATGGTGGGCAACCAGTTTGTCATGCCCTATCACTTTGTCATGACTCGCTTAAAAGTAATCGGACGAGAGAACATTCCCAAAGAGGGTTCGCTTATCGTGGTGGCCAACCACATTTCGACTTTAGATCCACCCTTGTTTGCTTACGCCACTCAAAGACACATGCTTTATATGGCCAAAAGCGAATTATGGAACAACAGGTATATGGGCAAACTGCTGGATTGGCTGGGCGCTTTGCCGATTAACCGCGACAAACCGCAACTTTCTACGGTCAAATTTATGCGCCAGATCATGAAGACCGGTTGGTCGCTCGGTATGTTTATCGAAGGTACACGCTGCAAGGTGCCTAACTCAATTGGGCGCCCTCATGTAGGAGCCGCTTACTTTGCTAAAGTGACTAATAGCCCAATATTACCCATTGGCATTACCGGGACGGACAAACCCTTTGGTCCAGCTCGAGTCAATATCGGCAAAATTATTCAGCCAGGCGATGACCTAGAAGCGAAAACCTGGGAAATCATGGACACCCTGGCGGAGTTGACCGGTTTTCAAATACTTGAACGGAAGATGGCAGACAAGCACTGAGTGCTTGTTGTGCGGGCGAGTTTTGCGCACTACCAGTGGTGCTAGTATCAATTTTAGTGTTGGAAATTCTACCTAGCTGCGCCTTCTTGCCAGAACGGGCCTTTTTTAAACTCATCCACTGCGTCAAAACCATTGTGGTAGAGCTCTTCGAGCACAAAACTCTGAGTATAACCGGCGTCTATAATTTGCGGCAAACTGGCGAAATTTAGCGAGATGCGCCGGCTGGGAAAAATGTTGTTGGTGCAATAAATGACGATGGTGGCTTTTTTATTGGGCACAAGCTTTTCTAGACGTTCTTTACTGATATCGGCACCGAACGGCAGGGCCCCTTTTATGTGACCCTGATTATATTCATGCTCGCTGCGCAAGTCGAGGACGACCAGGTCAGGTTTGCCTCGCAGTTTCTCAAATTTTTCCAGGGTGATGGTGTGATCTTTGATATTGACGCTATTAACCGTGTTTTTATACTCGCCGAATGTCAGAGGAACTTCGCCTTTGTCTTGAGCTTGCGAGGCGATACCGACTAATGATGCCAGAAGGAAACTACAGATAGCGCTTTTTTGCATGTTCAATCTCTTAAACCTCGAATCACATTTAATCTCAGAACCGTCCACAATTATCGTCCCTGGGTTGATGATAGTCTTAGCTGGGGAAATTAGCTTAACCATGTAATTAAGCATTTGGAGGCGCTTTGGTCAATTTAATCGACAGGCTTAGCCGCACCTCGGCACATGCTTTACTTGCAGGTGTCGTCATACTGGCGTCCGCCGGCTCATCTCTGGCAGCTCCGGGAGTTCTGGAGGGCCGCGACGCCCGAGTCAACGTCGACAATCTAACCAGGCAAGTGCAATGGTTCAGTAGTTTAAGAGACGCTGAAGATTCGGCAAGGCAGAAAGGCAAACCGGTGCTATGGGTGCACATGCTCGGTAAAATTGACGGCGCCACGTGAAGTGCCGGCAATAGCTTGAGGGCCGTGTCGCTCTCTTCGGGTCCGGTGGTCAATTATTTAAAAAGCAATTTTGTCTGCGGTACAAAAGACATTACCGGTGAACCTTATGCCGGCATCTCCGGACGCCATGAAATTAACGGCAATGCCGTTCGCACCACCAATGGCGCCGGCCCGCATAACATTCAAATGTTCGTCTTAGCAGCCGATGGCACCGTGCTGCATTGCCTGCCCGGCTATTGGGACGGTCAAGATTTGATGCACGAACTCAATTTTGCCCGAGAGTTGAACTCTGTCTGGAATGAAAATATTCCGCTTGAGCGTAAAAAGCATGAGTTCACGCGAATGCAAATGGCCCATGTCGGAACTCACTCACCAGCCATGGTGGCACGCAGTCGTATGCAAAGCTTTGATCAACAATATGAGGTGCGCCGCAGACTCGCCACATCAGACACCATCCTTGATCAAAACCTGGCGGCGCAGTCTTTGCAGATGGGCATGAAGGTCCCTGCGGGCGCGTTTAAAACCACCGATGTAATCATGCATGAACGTATGGCCGTCAGACCATTTATGCCCTATCAGCAATTTGATGTCCTGGCTTTTTCTGATTATGGCAAACCTAAATACGACAAAAATGAAGACTATCGCAATGTGCGAGGGATGGTAGATAAGACGGCTGCGCGCAACGCCCCAGAGCTTGGTGTTAAAACCGTAAGCAATAGCAATGCCGTCGGCCAGCTTTCTGCTTCGCCCTATTTAGCCAGGCACGGTATTAAACAATTCGGCCAGATGCGCAAACAATATCGAAACCTTGATCGTTATTAGCGGCCGTCAAATTGAGTCAGATCTAGACGACTTTGAATGATGGAGTAGCGGCGAGCAATGCGTGCCTGCCATAGCGCCAGAGACGGCGTGATGATGAGTTCCATTACTAGAGCCAGGTTCATTGGTAGAGCAGGGGTGCCGCTGGCGGGAATGCTACAGAGCCTCGCTAAACCTCCGATAAGGACAAGGAAAGTGAGGACCCGCACTTCACAGCATCGTCGTTCGATGTTGGGGATTATAAACGCGAAACAGAGACCAAGCCCGAGAAGTAGGCCGGAAAGGTAGCGAAAATGGCTTTCTAGATCGGGTGAGCGTGCAGATATCGCTAGTAACTGCGTGCCATAAACTGCGCCGATTAAACCCGCGCTGATAGGGACAATGCAGGCGAGGGCGAAGCTGGTTTGCAACAAGCATTTTTCTTTATTTGCCAGTTTTATTTTCATGGGGCTTGGTCCTAATTGTGCTCGCTTTCTCTTGAAAGCTCGTCGGGAGTGGTGCGACTAGCTGTTCTAGCGGCGGCCCGAGCATTACTAGAGGCTAGTGAAGCAGCCGTACGGGCTTGTGCGCGACGTTCAAACTCGTTAACTTCATGTTCGAGCCAGGAGTCAATTTTCGTGCCGACTTCGGGCTCGATTTTGCTGCATTCAATCAACATGTGACCTTTGCGTGGAAGGACTACCATAGTCGCTTTCTTGGTACCCATTTTCGGCACCATGGCTGCTAGAGCGGCTGTGTTTTGCACCTGGTCTAATTTTCCGGCGAGAAGCAAAATCGGCATATTTTCGGGAATTTTGTTTATCTCTTTGAGTGCATTTCTGTTAGTTACTGCTGCCTTAATCAAATCAGTAACGCTCATGGCCTTGCATGTCTCAGCGCTTTCCATCAGCTCTTGCGTGATACGAATATCTTCTGATAAAAGTGGCTTATAGTACGATGCGATATCAATCGGCTGTTTTGGGTTTTGCAGGCCTTGCATAAAAGTTTTAAGCCAGAGCGGCCGTGGATGTACTCTGTTCTTAGCTACGGCACTGGAAGCAATCACGCCGTCCAAGAGAGTTGGATCAGTAGACGCCTCCCAAATTGCCATGTTGGCGCCAAAGCTTTCGCCGATGCAAAAGATTGGTTTTTCTGGATATTTTTTTCTCAGCTCTTTTAGCATTGCTGTCAGATCGTCTTTGCTCTGACTGAAGTGAATAGCCGAGTCACCATCAAATTTGTGATTTGGGTCGCGCCAGTCGCCAAAGCCCCGCATATCGTTGGCGTAAACGATGTAGCCCATATCAGTAAAATGTGTGGCCAGGGTGCCGTACATACGGCCGCTAAAAATCAGTCCCTGTAGAGCTACGATAATTCCTTTGACCGGTCGATCGGGATTAGTCCAGCTGTGGACTGGAATTTGCAGTTTCTCGCCAATGTCGGACTGATTATTGTATATGGGAGTGGCCTGACAAGGCACAGGAGTGGCCATTGCCAGCAAAGCGCAAGAAATTAGGATACCAGGCTTAAGCCGCATAAATCCCCAGAGATCACTAACCAGAGCCTTTATTATACCTTTCGCTGTCAATAGCGAAATAACCATGCTAAGTGTTGAACGGCAGCGCAGCAGCGCTGCCTCCTTGTAGTTTTATCCGCCACAAAGCACCGTTCACACATCTCTAAAGCGGTAGAATGAGCCAGCGCAGCATACATAATCGGAGTTTGGCGGCTTAAATGGGAAAGCAGAGAACCAGCAGACCTCAGGCATTTAAGGCGACGGCCGCTGCTAGCAGTGAGATGAAAGCTCATGTCGGCAAGGTAAATCCTGGTACCGAATTGCAGAAAGACCGGGCCGCTGAGGATCGCCAGGATGCAGCTAAGCTTGCAGAATTGGTAGACAGTTTTTGGGAAGATAACGCCAGAGTAAAAACTAGCCGGCTTATTCCAATCAGCGGTTATCCCAATCTCAAACTGAAGAGCTTAGATCCAAGAGGTTAAAAACCCGAAGAGCGCATTTCTCAACTAAAGCTTTTAGACATTAAGCCTTGGAGCGACGGCAGAACAACAATCGACCTTTCTCCGGGTCATCGAGCTGTGATCGCAGCCAGCTGTGCCTTTGCTGGTGGCAGCTAAAGAGAATAATTTGGTGTTCTTTAGCAATGACATTAATGAGGAAGCGCATCATTTTGAGGAAGCGGTCGTCATCTGCTTCTGAAAAAGGTTCGTCCATGATAATGGGCAGCGAATTTTTCTGAGAGAGATAGCGTGCCACAATCATGCGCGCCAACCAGTGCAATTGTTCTTTGGTGCCGATAGAAAGCTGGCTCATGATCTGGGCAGATGATATTTCTTCAGTTTGGTTTTTGCGTTTTGCCACCAGTCGCAATTGATCGTCGAAACGCACTTCTTCATAATCGAGCCCAAGTTTGCTCAGCATCTCTTTGCCGATATTATTGAGATTGGTGGACCAGTCAATATAATTCTCACCGCTCAAGCGCTTCAATGTGTCTCGTGCCATCTCTAATGCAATCTTGGCGCGCTTCGCCCCTTGCAATCGAAACTCGGTTAAATCAAGCTCTTCCAGGCATGAAAGATATTGCTCGTCGCAAGTGCTTGAAAGTGTGCGCACCCTCTGCAAAAGTTCTTCCCGTTCTTCTTTTAAGCCCTCTACTTTTTTCAAGTCTTGAGGCGCGTCTTCCCCTTCCGCTGCTTTCTCTTCTTCACTGAGGGGCGGCATTGATTCGATGCCGGGATATTGCGAGCGCAGAGCGTCTAGCTGCTGAATTACGCGCGACTGGTAATCTTCAAGACTTTTAACCAGCGGTGGCAGTTCAACCATTGATGCGCCGCTTTCATGTTCAAGACGATTGAGTTCATTGGACAAATTCATCCAGTCTGAATAGGCGCTCAATCTTTTCGCCACTTCGGCCAGTCCTTTCGACAGCTGGTCCGGCGAACTGATATCTAAAATGATGCCTACTTTGCGCAACAAGTTGGCGAGCGCCTGTTCGGTATCGTCGATTTCTTCTTGCAGTTGCGATAGTTTTCTGGTGGACGTGCCGGCATCTTGAAATTCTTGCTCTAACGCTCTGGCTTCTTCCATATAGCCTGAAAGGCCTTGGCTGAGCTGTTTTGCCGTGGCAGCGGAAAGCTCTGCTTCCACCCTGCCTGAGCGCACTACAAGGACTGCCAGATCGGTCTTATAACGATTGAGAGTAGCCGAGCGCTGTTCGTACATCTGGTCGAGCAAATCCAGCTCTTTTAATTTGGCTGACTGAACGGCGTACTGATCAAGCCGTGACAAAAGATCGGTGCGAGAAGTGAGGCCGACTTTGCGAGCCAGAGTGTCAAGCTTGAGCTCAAGGGCCGCGACTTTGGTGTGATTGGTTTCAGCATCAGCAGTAATGGCCGCTGATTCTTTTTCTATAGCAACAAAATCAGCGGCAAAAAGTCTCTCTGGCTTCAAGACAGGAATGGCCAGGAAAGCCGATCCTATAATGCCCAAAATACCGACAATAGCCAAAACCGGCGTAATGAAGGCTGCTTGTTTTACGGTGAACCATAAACAAACAGCCGCTACGAGGATTATCAAAGAAACCATGGCGAGCAGCATGAAGAGCTTGCGTCGCTTACCAAGCTCTTCTTTGCGCTTGGTTTCAAATTCAGTATGTTTAGCTCTTGATTGATGCAGCTTTCTTTCTGCTTCCGCAATTTGATCCTGAAAAACTACAATCAAAGAATTGTAAGAGCGAGCGTTTTCAATTCCTTCCGCTTCCAGTGATTGCATCGACTGGCGCACGGCGATAACGTCTTGTTCGCTGCCTGCGCCAGAAAGTTTTGCCAGTTCGCCTTTGCGTTTGGCATCGAGCGAAGCCAGCTCATCTTCAGCGGTGGTCATGCTGCCGGCCAGTGATGCCACTTGTTGCACTTCATCGATTGTGAAGCTGTCCAGGCCTTTCGAGCGGCTTAACAGGTCCGCTTTCTTTTGTTCATAGAGTAATTGTTGCGGCGAGAGATCAGAGTTAATGCGCTCGATTTCTTGGGCTTTGTTGTTGCGTCTTTCCCACAATTCTTCAATCGGTCGCTTCAGTTCGGCCGGAAAATCTTCTACACCAGACAAAAGGGCCAGGCGCTCGCTAGCTTCTTTATGACGGCTTGCGATCTCGCGCAATTTACTCAGGCGAGTTTCGGCGTCATTTAATTGAAACTTGAGATTTTGATATTCTGTGGCTTTATAGCGGCTGTTGTCGCCGGAAAGCACCCGGTTGATAATCATCAGTCGGTCAAACGATGCAGCGACGTCCTGACGATCTCTTTCGTAGGCGCGAATTTTGTTGAGCAAATCTTGACGCACCAGTTCCAGATCGCGTACATGATTATCTAATTTGATTTTGCGACTGTTGAATGGAATATGTTCCAGAGTTTCACTCAAAACGCGCACAGCTTGAGTGGAAGTGCCGGACGGGCTAGCCGAGTCAGCGATGCTTTGCACCAGTGTAGCCAGATCGGCAGCGCCGCCGAAGGCGTGCTCGTCTAGCTCGCGCTGCCCGACAAAGCAGGTGCTGCGAAAAAGTTCGCGACTCATACCAGTTAGCTTGAGGCCAACTTCGTCTTCACCATTGGGCCCTTTGAACTGAGCGGTCACTTCTTGATTGTTGCGATCGCGATCAAAAACTTGAAAAGTTTTGGCATTAAAATCGCGCTGTACAGTCAGTCTGCGGTCTTGTGAATTGATATCCATGCGCGCAGAATAGATGCCGGCTTTTTTAGGCCTGCGTGCTTCGCGTTCACTTAATTGTAGATTTTCTGACTCTGGCGACAAAATTTCGTCAGGGTTAAAATCAAAAATTACTGACCAGATGGCCGTGGCCATGGTGCTTTTGCCATATTCGTTGGGCTCAACCATAAGGTTGAGTTTATCCTGGGCAAAAAGCACGCTTTCACCCTGTATGCCACCGTATCCAGTTAACTCAACGCGCTCAACCCACATTTCTTACAGTTACCTTCTTTGTTCGCAGAGCATCAAGTCCATAATAAAGAGCGTCTTCTACTGTTTTTCCAGACACGTCAGATCCTGGTATACCGGTCAAACTATCACCGCCAAGCTCCTGATTTTTAGACCGCTCAGCCCTTGTTTTCATCTCCAGCATGGCTTCAATATATTTCCATTCTGTGGTGCGCTGATCAAACCTCTCAGCCAGATAATTGGCCCGGGTGTTATCCATCACACGCAGACAATAAAATTCGCCGGCCAGGTCGTCGGCAATTTCTTTAGGGTTGGCACCAGGCTTGTGGCGGCCCTCTAAATTGAGAGCGACGATATCAGTGTCGCCGCGCACTCCAGACTCTTCCAGGTTGACTAAAATCTCGTCGCGAATGTCTTCATCACCAAGGCCCGAGACATCTACAGTGACAAACATCATGCGGCGCAAATCAAGTTCTTGTGGAATCAAATTAACTGTAGATTTGCCGTTGCTGTCTACTTCCACCTCACCGAGAATGGCATAGCGCGGCCCCAGTTCGTCAAAGGTGCCTCCAGCTAGACATCCGGCGTAGGCACCCAGTAAACGGTCATCACCGGTGGTGATTTGATAGGCTTCCTTGATGTTGCCCACTGCGGCATAAGTAAGATTTTGATTGGCCAATTCTTCTTCTGAAAACGGATATATCAATGGTTTTTGCACGATAAGGCGGCTGGCGTCGGCAATTACCGAAGGGTGTGATTCAAGAGTGCCGGCAAAAACGCCGATATTAATGGCTGCTTTAGCTAGTTTGGGTAACTTGCCTGAAAGAATGCGTTCGGTGCGGCGCGAGGCTTTAGAAAAAGCTCTGCCGACAAAGGCCACGTCGCCGCGAGTAGGGTGGGCTACAGAAGTGAAATGTTCGCTCGTAAAAATATGCACGTTGGCTGGCCAATGGCGATAACCACGGGCGGAGAGCATATCATTGGTATAGAGGCAGCTTCTGGTATAGAAGTCGCGATGTCCAGGGGCGATATAAACAGGAATATCTCCAAGCGAAGCCACCGCCTCAATTAGAGTGTTGACGGTGTAGCCCGTGACGGTGACGTTATCCCACAAACCGCCGGGAATTAAAACCGCATCTACTTTTTCTTGTTTTGCCAGTGAAAAAGCATTGATAGCCGCTTCTAAAATTTCGCGAGCGCGCTCGCTGCGTTCTTCGCGCGGCAGAGCAAAATGGCTGTGTGAAAAGCCGCTGTTCGACATGCCTGCGTGAGTGAGTTTGGAGTCCAAAAGCACGTCTGAAAACTGTAAGAATTTTAGTTTGCTAACTGCCTGAGTCATTTTTTTTCTCTCTAAACTTTTTCGATAATCATGGCGATACCCTGACCGACGCCAATACACATTGTCGCCAGGCCACGTCTGGCATCGGGCCTGCGCTGCATTTCATGAACCAGTGTAGTCAAAATTCGCGCACCACTGGCACCAAGGGGGTGACCAAGGGCAATGGAGCCGCCGTTGACATTGAGCTTCGACTGATCTACGTCAAGATCGCGGCAGCAGGCCAAAACCTGGGCGGCAAAAGCTTCATTGAGCTCGAGCAAATCAAGATCGGCCATGGTCAGACCAGCGCGCTCTAGTGCTTTTCTCGTGGCCGGCACCGGGCCAATGCCCATCACGGCCGGGTCTACACCGGCAACAGCAGCAGAAATTATTCGTGCCAGTGGCTTCAAATTGAGCGATGCTGCTTTTTCAGCTGTAGTGAGCAACAGGGCAGCGGCACCGTCGTTGATACCACTAGAATTACCTGCAGTAACACTACCGTTTTCACGGAAAGCCGGTTTCAATTTTGTCAGATCGGCCATAGTCGTATCAGGACGCGCGTGCTCGTCAAGCTTGACGATTTCAATCGCCCCTTTTTTCTTGGGCACCGAAACTGGTGCAATTTCTTTTTCGAAACGCCCGCCTTCTAAAGCGGCTTTATACTTTGTCTGGCTGGCTAGGGCAAAGGCATCTTGCTCTTCGCGGCTGATGACATATTTTTCAGCTACGTTTTCTGCTGTTTCACCCATAGAAAAAGGATGATGCAGGGCGGAAAGATCTTTGTTGACGAAGCGCCAACCGAGGGTGGTGTCAATCAATTTCATGTCGCCGCGAGGAAAGGCGGCTTCTGGTTTGCCCATGACAAAAGGGGCGCGGCTCATTGATTCGACGCCACCGGCGATAAAAATATCGCCCATATTGTTTTTAATATTATTGACGGCATCGCTTACGGCCATCATGCCTGATCCGCAAAGACGATTGACCGTGCCGCCTGCCACGCTTATGGGCATGCCGGCCAGAAGAGCGGCCATGCGAGCGACGTTGCGGTTATCTTCTCCGGCCTGATTAGCGCAACCGAGTAAGACATCTTCAATTTCGTCTGCTGCCACTTGAGGGTTGCGTGCCAGTAATTCTTTAATGACGAATGCCGCCAGATCGTCTGGTCGCACATCTTTGAAAGCGCCACCATATTTGCCGATGGGAGTGCGGATAGCGTCGACTATTACTACTTCTCTTGGGTTATCGCTGCCCATTTTGGTCCTTTTTTATAGCTGCTTATTTAGTCAACCAGGTTTCGTTGTCGTCGGCCAGCATAGCCAGGCTAGACGCTGGTGTGGCCTGATTAGCAGCTGCTGCTCTTCTGATTTCAGGGTTTTTGTCTTGTGCCAGAATGACTAGAGTTTCAGCTGATGCCGATGTATTGCCGGCGGCTCTAGCTCTGACTAAAGCCTGTTCGTCGCCTGCTAAAGTCTTGAGCAGTTCGGCGCTGATACTACGATTTCCGGCGCAGGCCGCTCTGACATATTGACTCTTGTCGGCCGCCAGCATTTGCAATGTTTCGGGGCTGAGTTTGTTCTGCGCCGCCACCTGACTGCGTAAACTGGGGTCGGCGTCTCTGGCCAATATAGCTAAAACTGAGGGCGCTGTCTGGGCGCGGCCGGCCAGAATAAATTTGATTTCTTCAGCAGCAATCAATTTAGCTAGGGCCACTTCTGGTAAATCGCCTCTTTGTAAAAGAGCGCGGCGAATGGAGCTGCAGTCGCTGTTCACTAATGCCATCAGCGTTTCGGCTGCAATGTTAGGATTGGCAGCCAGTGCTGTTTGTACAGTAATGGCGTCATCTTGCGAAAGCGCAGTCAAAGTTGTGGCCGGCACTTTGGCGTTCACGGCGAGGGCTTCGCGCACCAGGGCGTCATGATCTTTTGATAAGGACACAAAAACTTCTTCGCTTACTTTGGCTCTGGCATTGTGGGCAAGAGACGCTCTAACGCGAGCATCAGTATCTTGAGCAAGAATTTTAATGACACTTTCGCTCAAAGCTGGGTTGTTTGCCAGGTTCAACCTTACTAGAGGGCTCGAGCAGGCTGCCAGTTTTTCATAATCGGCAGCGTCCAGCACCGGCTGCGCGGCCAATATTTGCATCACGGCAATGGTGCCGTCGCCCATCAGTGATTTGATCGTTTCAATTTTGCATTTGCTATTAAGAGCCACAGCGCACCTGACGGCAGCAGACTGATCGCGGGCCAGAACGCTTAAGACTGCCGCATCAATATTAGGGTTTGCTGCAACCAGTGCTCTCACGGTTTCGTTTTTATCGTTGGCCAGCGCGCCTACCACGGTTGTTTCGCTGGCATAGTTGCTGGCCACCGCTTGCCTGACATCTTGGTGGCTGTCGCCGGCCAATTTCGCTAGTGTTGCTTTGCTGGTTGATTGGTTGAGTGCCACTGCTTCGCGCACAATTGTATTGGCGTCTTTAGAGAGCAAATCAAGCAAAGCCGGCGGGCAATTAGGGTTGGCGGCCACCATAGAGCGCACACCAAGATCACCGTCATTAGCTAAAGCGACAAAACAGGCGGCGGGAAGTTTTGGTGTGCGAGCAAGAAACGTGCGCACCAGGCGGTCGCCGATACGCACCAGCCGAGTGGTCACTTCCGGACCGCTATGCGGGTTTCTGGCCAGTGATAACAGTAAATATTCGGTGTAGATCGGCCCTTGCGAAAGTTTACCCAGTATTACCGGCGGTGTGTTCTCGTTGGCGGCCAGGGTCTCACGAATGCGCGGGGTGGAGGCGGTCAGCAATTTATCGAGGGTAGTTAAATTAGGCAGGCTGCTTGATTTGAGCAAAGATTCGACTACAGTCTGGTCGCTGTCTACGGCCAGCTTTCCTTTTATTTCTTCGCTCAAACGCGGGTTTGATGCCACTGCCCGGCGTACAAAACTGCTTGAATCTAAAGCCAGTTTGGCCAGAGACTGAGGGGGAGTATTTGGGTTGCCGGCCGCGGCAATTTTTACGGCGGCTAGTGGAAAAGTGTCGATGGTGACTGAATTGGATGATTTGCGCACGCTCAGAGCGTCGGCATCTTGGGCCCATGCCGGCAAGCTGAAAGAGAGTGAGAGTGAGAGTGACAGTGACAGCAAAGAGCTCATCAAGGCTAGACCCGAGGGAGAGGCGAACAATTTTGCCTTGGCTTTTGCCTTACTTTTTTTACTGGCGTCCTCTCTCAATCTATTTTCCTCTGTGGTTCGGGTGAACAAGTATTTAAAAAAACTAGCCGGCATTGTGAACTTCGCGAATAATAGTGAGGAGCATATTGCGATCGAGTTCTTGAGTGGCGTACTCAATATATTTGACCTGCCAGTCTTCTAAATCTTGTAGCACCACAGACAGTGACGTGCCGGCAGATCTGGCAGCGGCCATGTCGACGCCTACATCGGCCTGGCGGGAGAGAATAAAGACGCGAGCGCGACCGGAATAACCGAGGGTGTCGCGCAAAGAAAGACGCAAAAAGGCCTCGGACCGTTCGATGCCAATGGTTTCAGTAATGCGTTTAACCAGGGTCTGGAATTTGGTCAATGGGCCAAACAGATCAACTGTTGGCACTGTGACCAGTTCATAAGAGAGCAGACGATCAATGGCTGCAGCAGCGTCTGAAGTAGTGACGTCGCCAAGGTTGCGAATTACCAGAGCGATGGAATGCAGGCCGTCCAGTGCGTTCCACAAACGTCTCATCATGGCTCGTTCATTGGCGTTGAGGACAAATTTTTCTTTAGGATCAGTAAGCGTTTCGTCGGCTAAATGATTTTTTGGATCCGGTAATTTTTCTAGAACAGAGTCGGCGGCCTTGGGTAATTTTTTCCAGGTTACTTCGGTATTGTCGGCAGCCAGAGCGGCATCTAATAAAAGCTTGTCGAGAGCTTTCGAGACTTTACAGACGTCTTTTGCCAGATCGGGCGGTGGTGTGCGTTGCACAAAGACGAAAATTCCCTGTTTCCAGGCTGAGGCAAATTCAGTCACAGCCTTGTTGCCCATAATTTTGCCCAGTTTGGCGTGAGAGATTTTACCCATTTCAAACAGAGCTCTGAATTGCATGTCGCGATATTCAACCGAGAGTACCCCGGTTTCACGGTTGGTGGCAAGGTTTTGCAAAAGGTTTGACGGATCGGTTGAGCCCAGGTGGCCCACCAGTGATTGCACTTTGTCGTCTTCACCGGCAACAGAGCCCAGTTTGACATTGTCTTTTTCTTCAGTCTGACCGTAAAAGGCCTGGTCTTGCAGAGCAATTTCTAGTTGGCGGCTGGTGAGAATTTGTTTTTTAACCGCCAGAGTGCCAAGCGCCACTTTTTGTTTGGCGGGCATAGAATTCAGTTCCATCATCATTTCGTCGAGCTGTGATTTTGACACCAACCCTGAGGCGAGAAAATATTCTTTGATGGTGAAAGGTGTTTTTGTTTTAAAACAATTGACGAGAAAAGGAATTTTAGGGAAAACCGGATAAATCGATTTTTCCAGCTCCAGCTCTTTCATGCGCTCAAGAAATTCTGATTCAGAAATGCGCCCCCGACCGACGAGTTTGTTAGTCAGTGCCACCACCGGTGAATAATTATCCACTGCCGCTAAAAGCAGATTTCTTCTATGGTGCTGATTCATATTGATTTTTAAATCAAGACCCTGACTGGTGAGCACCGGCACAATCGACATCAGTACTTGATGAGTTAGGTCGGTGCTTTCCTCCACGAATGTGGTGGCACTACCAAGTGCGGTCTGAATGAATTTGGTTAAAGAGGGTGAATAATCAAAAAGTTCAGCATGATTATCGAAGACGTGAAAGGACATAAGACCGGTCAAAGTCTCACGTATAATGGCTATCGCTTTGTCTGACTTGAGAAAGATCAACGCGCCGGAAAGCTCCAGCAAATTTTCTGCCAGACGCCCTGCTTCGACTAATGTCTCGGCGGGAAAAAGATAGCCGCACAAAGTCGAGTCGATGAGAATGGCGTCGTACAAGCGTTTAGACTTGCTCAGCGCGGCAATCTCACTCAACAGTTCCGGGCCGTATTTGAGAACAATAATGTTCTGCTGCGTGGCGGAACGGTCTTTGCTATTCAGCTTGATATCGGTCGGCTCAACCGCCATTAAAAGCTCTTCAAATGCTACGTAGTAAGGACAGGACCGGGGTTTTGTCCTTCAATACCTTAACAGATTTCAGCCTCCACGTCTGCGTGGACAATTCAATATAAGTTATACTCTTGTCGACTTGCCGCTAAGGGTTAAAACTTGAGCAACTTCTTTCGTCCGAGACTGTCATTATTTCTAAGCGCAAACCTTGTGCTTGGCTCCTTTTCAGCGCTTATGCCGGCGGCACTGGGCCAGCAGAAGATGCTGCAGAACCAGGGCATCCAGAGGCTGCCGGAAAATCCCGGTGACGTTATCAAGGAGCAGGAAGTAATTTTGCCGGGCGAGACTGCAGCAGTTTCTGCCGGTAGGCAAAAGCTCAGATCTCTGCCCAAAGCCGATGGTACTGAAAACAGTCTGATCGTACCCAAAGGTGCCACTAGCCCTCTACTTAAAGCCGAACTGGTGTATTGCGTGCCCCGGGGCACGAGTATCAAGCTCAAGCTAGCTTCAGTACCCACGCACGGTATGCATTTGCTCGATCGCGATCTTGACGGCAAGCTGCACCCGGCCAGTGTTAACGATGTAGTTACCGCTACGGTGACCGAAGACATCTATGTAGAAGAAAATAAAGTTATTCCGGCAGGCACAGTATTTAAAGGATATGTATCGCATACACTGCCGCCGCGAAGAGTCCAGCGACCCGGTTTTCTGGAAGTTTCCTTCACTGAGCTAGAGTTGCCGGATAAGCGGCGATTCCGTTTCTCTGCTGATGCCAATAATTTTAAAAAAGCGACTATGAAAGGCGTTCTCAACGCTACCGGCATGGTAGCTGCCAATGCTGCAGGCGGAGCCATCGTGGGCGCTCTCGGGGCATACTATTTTATGGGCGGAATGCGCGGCGTATCGTTTACCCATGGCTATAACATTGCCGGTGGGGCCGCTGCCGGCGCCCTCATCGCCGCCGGTCACGCGATCCTGAAACGCGGAGATAAGGCCGCTCTTGAACCTGGCGACGATCTCAATCTTTCCATCAATACCGATTTGCTTCTGCCTACCCTGACCGAACCAACTAAAAAGGTAAATAACAATCTTGAAGGTCTGGCCATCGAAGTCGGCAAAACTAAAATTATGAATGACGGCCTTGATGGTCACTTCATTCGCATCGACGTCACCATCGACAACAACAGCGAAAAGAAGCTCAGCGCCATCGATCTCTTTTTACGTGATGCCAACGGCAATAAGTATCCTGTGGCTATGGGACCTGGTGATGATTCAGAGTATTTATTCACCCTTGATCCTTTTACATCGGTTAAAACGCGGCTATTTTTCGCCAGTGAATATCCCAAACTAAAACATGAGCTTATTTGGATTGACCACAACTCGAGAAAGGTCTGCTTCCGCCAGCAGATTCAGTAATTGGGCCTCTGCTAAAAAAAATCCACAAAAGTAGCGTAATCCTACGTAGGCGGCCATTGACTGGCTTGATTAACAACCTATAATGAATTTACTGAGTATTTAGCAATTAGTAAAAGTATTTAGTTTCCGATCTCGCCTTCCTATTTTGGTATTTTTAATTGAGATGAACTGCAGTGGCAGCTCGCTATCTCTTCGCTTTGCCTTCCCCAGATTCTCTGAGCCCTTATCGCTATGACAGCCACCTTAGGCACCTCCCCAGCATTAAGTCACTTGTCGCACCAGACAACATCCGGTCGCACACCACTGGATCATGGCGCAAGCACAAGTTCAGGCATAGACCAGAGTTTGATGCTCGATTTAATCGCTAATTCAGAAGTGGTCTCTCATGAAATACTGGGGCAAGTGGCTGATTTGGCTCGCATGCGCAATAGTCAGGTAATCGACGTATTATTTGAGAGCGGATTTATCGCCGCCAGTGACCGCCGCGCCTTTATCGAAGCCGCTTCCGCCATTCGTTCGAGCACGATTTTTAAGCCCTGGGCACTGCAAACTTTAAAACAAGCATTGCACGATTTTTTACCATTTAACAAAGTTCTGGAAATGCTCGAGTTGCACCCGAGCAATGCCTTCGCCGAAAGTGCCCTTGGTGAGCTGGCGATTTCTTGTCAGCTGATTGACCGCACTCAATTCAATCAAGCCAGACTTTATAGCCTTGCCCGCGGAATGAGTGTTGGTCAGAGTCTTAACCGCTGTTGCGGTTTGCCTGTGGCAATTTACAAAATCTTGATCGACGGACTGGCTCGTTTTGCCACCGGACAAATCAGTGAAGAACAATTGTGTCAGCGCGTGAAAAACGCCAGGTACGAAAACACTTTAACTGGTGGTGTCAGTGGTGCCAGTGCCAATTCCAAATTAGCACACAGCACTCTAGGATTCGGCCTGTATGCCAGTAATCGCGACATTCTCGAAGTGTTAGATTTGCTGGTGCAATCGAATTTGATCAGTGAAATCACTGTGCTTGGTTTGATGGAAGCAGCTTTGCAAAACAGAATTGCTTTTGAATCGGTTTGGGAAGATTGTTCACCAGTGCCGGCTCTGGTTTTACAAAATGCCAGAGCTATGCAGAAGCTTATTGCTTCGGGTCAGATGAGCCCGCAGCAAGCTGTTGCTAATTTGAAAGAGATGAAAGCATTCCCCTAATCAGCGAGCCTCATTTCGTTTTTGTAAAACGACCAGCTGTTTAGGTTTCACCACTAATGGAAAGGCACGAAAGAAAGGTTCGCCTTCGTGCCTGGAAAATTGATTTGTTAGTCAGTGCGCTGCTGTTCTATATTAGAAGCTCTATCAGGCGGCGACGAGATCTACGTTGTAGCTCAGTCTGACGAAATCGTACTCGACTCGGATGGATACTGTGTTCTGGGTAGCAAATTCCAGTCTGACGCGGCCGAGGTTGTTGGCGCTGTACTCGCTCCAGTGCTCTGGCACTGAAACAATAACGTTTTCTGGGCCCCATTCTTCGACATAGGCTTTGAGAACCTGGCAGAGTTTTTCTTCGTCGGTGGGGTGGTTAAACATGCTCATCATTTTGTTGCTGCCTCTTGTGCTTGCTCTCTATTAGAGTCTAGGCACTGAGAGGGTTTTCAACAACCGGGGGAAGTCCCAAGGGGTGCGTAAGATTCCCACAAATTTCAAAGCTATAGAAGCTGCCTTAAGGCAAATTAGCGTCGGTAGAAATAGTACCGGCGCGGTTCGAGTTATATAGAAGTCTAATTGATGTGATGTCGCGCGGGCTTAAGCCTCTTTCTACGTCAGTCACACGTGTAGAGAAGAACATCATGTCCTGCGGATCTCTAGTGTGGCCGCCAAAGCCCAGAGCATGCCCGATTTCATGCAGGCAAATTTGCCGTAGTCGATTTGATGTTAAAGGTAATTCCGCCACTTGAGCCACAGTCAAAACTTTGATTGTGCCTTTGACGATACCCTGCGAATTAGTAAACACTGTAGTTTCGCCGGCTTCAGCGCGATTAGTGAAAGAACTCGAATCGCTGGTCCAAGAGCAAACAAGATCAGCGTCGGCTGCTTTGTCTACACGTTTGAAGGAAATTTTGTTTTTTGCTGCTTGCTGCCAGGTAGCCAGGCTTTCTTCTAAAACCTGGTTGTACTGTGGCTGATAACCGGCAACACCCGTGCCGGGAGTGATGTAAACCTTGATTGGTAATTTCGCCTCGGGCCAGCGCGTTAGATGGCCGACTAACTCGCCCAGATAGTTTTCTTTATTCACTTCCTGTTTGGTCTGGCGAGGAATCGTGCCATTGGCCAGTTCTTTTTTTAGACCAGCCACCAGACTGCTGATTTTGCCCGCATCTTTGTGGCCGGGAAAACGAGTGAGAAACTCACTATATGTAGATACAGCTTCGTTGACCTGACCCTGTGATTGATAAAGGCCACCAAGAGTAAGCCAGGTAGCGGCAAGCTCGGGCTTTAGTTGTTTAGCTGTTTCCAGCTCTTGCAGGGCTTCAGTATTTTTGCCTAGCTTGGCCATGGCCAGACCCAGGTTATTGTGAATTTCAGCAATCTGCGGCGCCATTTGCTCCGCTTGCAGCAGCAGGTCGATAGCCGCTTGATTTTGATTGGCCTGCAAAAGCGGAATTGATTGATTGAGCATTTGCAGCGCCTGATAACGCTCTTGTGAAATCGGCTGGCCATTAAGGAGGTACTGATGACCGCGTTGAGCCGGTGCCTGGCAGCGAGCAGGCAGTGCCAGGCTCGAAAACATCAGGGCAGATAGACCAATTAAAGCTGAAGTAATTTGCCGCACTTATTTACTTTACCAAATAAGCTCAGGCTTTATTGCCCACAGTCTCTTTATTATCGAGGGCGGCGATGCCGGGAAGTTCGATGCCTTCAAGAAACTCTAAAGAGGCGCCACCACCGGTGCCTACGTGAGTAAGCAAATGGTCGTCTACACCTTTGAGTTTCAGTGCTGAGACTGAGTCTCCACCACCAACAATAGTTTTGGTACCTTTTTTAGTCAGGTCCACCAGGCATTCAATCAGTGCCCAGGTACCTTTCCGGAAACCTTCAATTTCAAACACGCCCAGTGGTCCGTTCCAGAGAATAGTTTTGCAAGGTGCAAGCGCTTCGACAATCAGTTTGACTGTTTCAGGACCAACGTCTAAGCCCATGACGTCGCTTTCAATGGCATCGGCTTTGACGGTTTTGCTGGCCGCACCCTCTTTCATTTCAGAGGCGACAACAACGTCAACCGGCAATATCAGCTTGACGCCTTTGTCTTTGGCTTTGACTTGTAATGCTTTGCAATAGTCGAGGCGGTCCTCTTCTACCAGCGACTTACCGACATTGAGCCCATTTGCTTTGAGGAATGAAAAAGCCATGGCGCCGCCAATGACCAGTACATCGACATTGTCGAGCATTTTTTCCAGCACGCCAATTTTGCTTGAAACTTTGGCGCCACCGATAATGGTGGCAAAGGGGCGGGCCGGATTATCGAGAGCGGAAGAAAGCATTTCAATTTCTTTTGCTACAAGCATGCCTGCCAGAGCCGGTTTGAGATATTTTGTCACTCCTTCGGTTGAGGCGTGGGCGCGGTGAGCGGTGCCAAAGGCGTCGTTGACGTAAAGTTCGCCGAGAGCAGCTAATTTTTTTGAAAAAGCCTGGTCATTCTTTTCTTCTTCAGCGTGGAAACGCACGTTTTCCATCAAAGCGATATCACCATCTTTCATGTCAGCTACTGCCTTTTCGGCTTTAGGCCCGACGCATTCGTCGACAAAATGAACAGTTTTGTGGCCGAGTTCGGCCAGCAGCTGTTTCAAATGTTCGGCTACTGGTTTAAGTGAATATTTTTCGCTCACCTGTCCTTTTGGTCTTCCCAGGTGTGAAAGTAGAACTACTCTGGCGCCGGCTTTAGCCAGCCAGTTGATGGTTGGCAAAGCAGCCTTGATGCGCGAGTCATCAGCCACTGTGCCGTCATCATTTTGCGGTACATTGAAGTCGACTCTAACCAAAACTTTCTTGCCCTCGAAGTGCTTGGGGCCGTGATCTTGAATAGTTTTCTTCATTTGTACCTGCTGTGAAAAAGTAAAGTTAAAAAGGATGCCTGAGACTTTCGGGTTGTTACTACAGATGGAAAGACGCCCTCAAGTTGATGAGGGCGTCTTTCCTAATTGATTAAACTTTAGCGCTGACAGGAAGCTTTTTGGCGACCATTTCAGCCAGTTCAACCAGGCGGTTGCTGTAGCCCCATTCATTGTCGTACCAGGCCAAGATTTTGACCATACGCTCACCAACCAACATGGTCAGTTCAGAGTCGTAGATAGACGAATGTTTGTTGCCCTGGAAATCGATTGATACTAGTGGTTCTGTGCAGTAAGAAAGAATGCCTTTGAGAGGGCCTTCAGCTGCGTCTTTGATCACTTTGTTGATTTGTTCAACAGTGACGTCTTTTTTCAATGTGACTACAAGGTCAACCACTGAAACGTTTGGTGTAGGCACGCGCATGGCAAAACCATTGAGCTTGCCTTTGAGGTGAGGCATTACCAGACCGATTGCTTTGGCGGCACCGGTGCTGGAAGGAATCATGGACATAGCGGCAGCACGAGCGCGGCGCAAATCTGAGTGAGCGCCATCGAGCAATTTTTGATCGAGGGTGTAGCTGTGAATGGTGGTCATCAGGCCTTGTTCGATACCGAAAGCATCATCGATTGCTTTGGCTACAGGAGCTAAGCAGTTGGTGGTGCAGCTGGCGTTGGAGATGATGTTGTGCTTTTCAGCGTCGTAAGACTTATCGTTGACACCGATAACGATGGTGATGTCTTCGTTTTTAGCAGGAGCCGAGATCAATACTTTTTTAGCGCCGGCGGTGATGTGAGCTTTAGCTTTTTCAGCGTCGGTGAAGACACCTGAGCACTCAAGCACGATATCAACGTTGAGCTTGGCCCAGGGACAATCAGCCGGAGCTTTTTCACGGAAGAATTTGATTTTTTTGCCGTTAACGATGAGAGACTCTTCATCGTGGCTAATTTGGTGTTGCTTAAGTTCGCCCTGAACTGAGTCATATTTGAGCAGGTGTGCTGATTGCACTAAATCTTGCATGGGATCGTTAATCGCCACGATCTCGAGATCTTTTGGTTGGCTCTCCAGGAAGGCCCTGAAGACGTTGCGGCCGATGCGACCAAATCCGTTAATTGCTACTCTTGCCATCTATACAACTCCTATAACTGTGCCTGACCGGCGCTGGCAAAAGCATATAACAATATAAGGGCTAGGCCCTCCGCCTTTATTTGAGCTTAAGATGATAGCCGGCTTTAGCGAAAGGTTTCGTTACTAGAAGCCCGTACCGCGGCCAAGCCCTCACCGGCAAATCAGGTACAATTGCTATTACGGTATGGTCTGACCAGGCTTACAAACCTAGAAAGCGGTCAGGACCAGCAACGAGGAGAAAGTATGAAAGAGCAAGTAGAAGCGATTCTCGACAAATTGCGCCCTATGTTAATGATGGACGGCGGCAATATCGAACTCGTAGACGTCAAAGACGACGAAGTACAGGTTCGTCTGGTGGGCGCTTGTGGCATGTGCCCAAGTTCGACAATGACCATGAAAATGGGCGTTGAGCGTGCCATTAGAGAAGAAATGCCCCAGATCAAACGGGTCGTTTCGGTCTAAAATATTCGCTGATTTTGAGAAATTTTTGAATCCGCTCCAGCTTGCTGGGGCGGATTCAGCTATTAATTTATCTGTGCCAGACGGCGACGAAAGTCGGCAGAGGTATAACTCTCGATTACGTCTTTTTGATTTGCCCGGGCCGGCTTTTCATAGCCTGTGGGTAGCGTAGTCGAGTCTTTGACCGAGGCAATAGTTTGGCTGGAATTGTCGGCAATGGTAGCGGCTAAATTCATAGTGAATTGAGTCAGTTCGCTGTCGGGTACTGCTTCATTAATAAGACCGATAGCGGCGGCGTGGGCACTGCCCATGGTGGCGCCGGAGAAAAGCATTTGTTTAGCCTGAGCCTGTCCCACCAGATTTACCAGTCTCTGCACATTTTCTTGATCGAGCAAAATTCCCAACTTAGCCACGGGAATGCCGAAGAGCGCGCCCTCGGCCGCGGCAAAACGCAAATCGCAGGCGTTGGCCAGAAGACAACCGCCCCCCAGGCAATGGCCGTTCACCATGGCAATAGTGGGCACACCAACTGTTGCTATGGCATGCAGAGCACTAGCGATGGCCAACCAGAATTTTGCGGCGTCATCTTCATTGCTTATTTGTTTGAGATCGCTGAAATCAGCCCCTGCAGCAAAATATTTGCCCCGGCCGGTAAAGACAATTACTTTTGCCCCCTGGCTTACAAGGTCGCCAATGATTTCAGGTATGGCGAGCCACATGGCAGTGCTGATGGCATTAGCCACCTGAGTGCGATTGAGTGTAATTGTGGCCACGGCACTGTGTGTGGTCGCAAAGTCGGCAATGATTTCCATCAGTGAATTTTCAGCAGGGTAATCATTTGGCAACGAAGTCAAACTGCACGGCGTCGCCTTCTTTGACACCATGACGATCGCAGTAGCCGCCGTTAACTTCAACTACTTCAGTGACGTCGAGCTGGCCGTCAGCAGGATACTGAGGGCATTTGCTGGTGTCTTCCGATTTGCACGGCGGCACTTGTTTGCAAATTTTGATGATTTTGCCGTCTTTTATAAAGAGCATGTCCAGCGGAATTAAGGTGTGATACATCCAGAAAGACACTTGCCGGGGTGGATGGAAAAGAAAAACCATACCCTGAGTTTCAGGCATGGCTGTGCGGAACATCAAGCCGTGCTGAATTTCTTCGCTAGAAGCAGCTACCTCTAATTTGACGTCTTGATCCCCCAATTTTACGGTAGGCAAAACGGCCAGAGCCTCCCGCAAACAAAAAGTATTGAGGCAAGTTGCCAATGTAAGACCAGTCAGAAGCAGTTTTGTATCCAATTTCAAGTTCAATTTCATTACTCTCACAGCCAGCGCATACGATTAAAGGGAGTTTTTTGATAGATAAATTGTACCGTGTCTGTCAGCACTCCACGCTTCAAGGCGTATGACTTACTGACTACCATGCCGGCGGGATCAATCACCGCTGAGATGCCTGTATTGGTTGCAAGTACGAGAAAGCGTTTGTTTTCAACCGCTCTCAGTGTGGCACAGGCAAGAAATTGTTTGTTTAAGGACGAGTTGTGGAACCAGCCTAGATTGGCCACTACTAAGATAAGCGAGGCGCCTTTATGCACTTGATCAGATACAAGCATGGGGAAAGTAATTTCGTTGCCGATGGCCACGGCGATTTTGCCCCAGCCGGAACGCAGTAACTGAGCCTTTTGAGCAGCGAGAAAACGTTCGGAAGAAGCCGGCAGTTTGCTGCGCAGTTCTTCAGGAATGCTTTGATAGAGCAAGTTAACTGGAATGGTTTCGCCAAAGGGCACCAGTCTTTGTTTAACGTAGGCACTTTCTTTAAATTTAAATGGGCTGATGATGCGGGCGGCATTGATATAACCGTCTTTAAGCGGTTCTACAGCACCGTAGATAATTTCTTTGCGCTCACCGGCGCTAATGTGTTTGAGGGCAGCCAGTAAACCTCCCTGCCCCATTTGCGGTAAGGTGACCACACCTTCAGGCAAAATCACAATTGAAGACGCGGTGTTGGCGGCCAGTTCGTTGTATCGGCCACAAAAAGCCGTAGGCGTAATGGTTTTGAAACGTTCTTCTTCAATAGAAACCGCGCCTTGAACCACTGTCACCGCCACTGGTGGCGTTTGCGGATTGACGCGCAGGGCGTGTTCTGGTCGAATTTCTTCTTCGATTTGGGCTATGCGTCCGCTGCCCCAGGCCTGGCAGCCCCAGATCATCAGGCCGCAAAGTGCCAGATCCATGAGCGCACCAAATTTTAAATTCAGTTGATCTGTGCGCTGGCCAAGATTGCGCGATACTCCGGTCACTTCAATTATCAGTTGGGCGCAAGCGGCATTGAACATTACCAGGACAAAATCTATCAGAGCGCTGCCGCCCACGGCCGAAAGTTGAATCAAGGGCAAATTGCGCGACTGTGTGTAAGCAAGCTGACTGAGTGGCGTGCCGATAAAGAGCGGTGAGGTTGCCACCACCCATTGCAAAAATACCCATATTGAAGGCACGGCAATAAGATAAGGATAAAAAGGACGCCTGTGATTGGCGAGAAAACTGGGGCGCAATGGCAGGCAAAAAATAAAGAGGGCAAATAGTGCCATCAAAATGGCGTTGTGACAGGTCTCGAAAAACCAGGTAACAAATACTATTTGAAAACCCACAGCGTCAGGGAGTCCCATCCAGCGCAGAGGATACATGCCTGTGAAAAAGCTCAGGGCGATGGCATAGTAACCTGCACCGAATGTAAAACCAGTGCAGGCAGATTGAAAGCCTGAATTGGCACCACGAATTAGTATCAAAAGTGGTATCAGGCCAAACCAGGCAATCCACGATTGATCAAAGCCCGGCGTAGCCAGGGCTAGAATTGCACCCATTAAAAATGCCAGAGGCAATTTCATCGCCAGGCGTTGCGAGTCTAACCATCCGGCCCGGGGAGTGATACTCGTCGGGCTGACCTGAAATTCGGAAGTATAGCTATAACTGTTCATCGCCTAGCAATGTTACACTTTGAGAGGCTAATTTTGTTTGCTCAATTTAGTTTTAGCCTGGGATAAATTGCTATTGAATACTCGATGAATACTCGATGAATACTCGATTGAATACAGCAACTGACAGCCAAGAACGAGTGCCCCGGCGCATTATGGGCATCGATCCCGGGACTGCTACCGTTGGCTTCGGTATAGTCGATTGGATTGCTGGAGACAGCTTCAAATATATATCATCGGGTGTGATCACCACACCAAAAACGATGGAGCCCGCCAATCGCCTCAAGATGATTCGTGAAGACCTGAGTTGTCTAATTGAAGAATTTGCCCCAGGTCAATGCGGTGTCGAAGCGATTTTCTTCTTCAAGAATGCTAAAACCGTCATTCCTGTGGCTCAAGCGCGCGGGGTGATATTGGAGACCCTGGCCACATTCGGCATTATTGCCGGCGAATATACGCCCATGCAAGTAAAGTTGCATGTCACAGGTTACGGCAAAGCAGAAAAGCCGGAAGTACAGTGGGCTGTGGCAAAAATGCTTAAGCTCGAAACCATCGTCAAGCCCGATGATGCCTCCGACGCCCTGGCCATCGCCTTGACTCACGCTCGCTTAACTTGCCACCTGACGCCGCAAATTCTGGCGCGAGTAAAAACTTAGATCAATAATTAGGCAAGAATTTTCCAAATTACCATTGCCACCACGAGTAGGGCGATTGTAACTGCGTACTTCACTAACCGTGCCGGTCTTGATTGAACCAGCGGACCAAGTTTGCCGCGTAGAGGAGTACGAGTAGTAGTCAGGGCGATACCGACAATTGATGCCCAGTAGAGGCTGCTTGCCAGGCTGGCGCTGACAATATCGAGCCAGCTGGAAACTGAATAAGATTGGGGTACCAGTACGAAACCGAGTACTGCCAGTGCGCCGAAGGCGGCTGCTGTAAGCACAGCCTGGCGGTATGAAAATTTGAAAATCGTCAAGGCCAGAAGCCAGACCAGGGCCATGGTGCCAAGGTAAGCCAGGGACATGGTCAGTTGATAAAAGTAGTCGGTTTGAGCAATTTGTGACTGGCTGAAGTTGAGCCATGGAATCCACTGCACTTCTCTATTGGAGCAAAAGTAAGCGAGCAAATCAAAGAGCTGCACCGCTAGGCCGGCACCAGCAAACAATGCCAGAAATTCGAGTGCTTCGACAAATTTATTTACGTTTGAAAGCGTCTGTGTATTCAGTGTGTTCTCTGTGACCACAGTTTTGTCGCTCTCGTTTTCGCGACTGTGAATAAGATAGTTGACGACGAAAACCGCATAAATCAAAGGCTTAAAATTGGGCGGCTGAGCCAGGGCACACAAAACAGGCACCAGGGCACTGGCAGCCAGGAGCTGGCGACATTTGCTTTTGATGGTTTCTTTGCTAATTTCGCTGCTCAATTAATTTCCCGCTCAACTTGCTTGTATTTTTGCTCGATGAAATTGAGCCAGGCACCTTCATGACCGAAATGGAAAATCTGCGGGTAAAAGATCTCGGCTAAAATTTCCAGCGAATCAATTAGTCTTGGTCCGGGGCGATTGAAATATTGATTGCCGTCGGCTACGTACACTCGTTTATTTTTAACGGCTTTGAGACTCTGGTAATGGCCTTGTTGTTCGAGCAAATGCATTTCTGTTAGCGTGCGCTTATTGTCAAAGCCGCAAGGCGTGACAATGATAACGTCCGGATCTTTGTCCACAATTTCTTGCCAGGTCATCCAGGGAGAATGTTTGCCGGCCTGACCAAATAAATTGATGCCGCCAGCCAACTCCACCAGTTCAGGCATCCAATTGCCTGCCGCCATCAGTGGTTCTATCCATTCCACCACCGCTACCGATACTTGTGCAGTGACTGGAGTGTCTGCGGTTAAAGCGCGGTTCACTCTGCTAGAAATGGTTTCGATGCGCTGCTTGCAGCTGGCAATCAATGCTTCTGCCTCTTGCTCGGCAGAAAGTGCCCGGCCGATTTTTCTCACATCTTCATAGAAGTCAGCCAGACTGTTAGGTTCCAGTGAAACTATCTGTGGTTTGCTTGTAACCAGCCGGCAAACCGCTTCTTCTACGTCGCGCAAACTGACGGCACAGACTTCGCACTGTGCCTGCGTAATAATGTGACTCGGTTGCAATTGCTCAAGCATATCGGCGTCTACTTTATAGACCGAAAGTGATTCTTGCAAAATGGCTTTAACGCGCTGATCGATTTCATAGCTGCTGCCGTCCACCTGAAACTTTGGGGCGGTGCAAATGGGCAAGTTACTAATAGAGGCAGGATAATCACATTCGTGAGAACGTCCAACCATGTATTTACCAAAGCCAAGGGCGTGTACGATTTCGGTAGAGCTGGCAATAAGCGAAATAATTTTCAGGTTCATGTACCTATTATGGTGCTTTGCTTCGATCGTTGTCGATTCAGGGGAATGCTAATCGGCGCCTTGCGATTTTTTACAACCTAAAGGTTGTAAAACTCTACAACCTTTAAGTTGTGACTTTGGGTCTAGGTAGCACTTTAACACCCTCCGCGAACTCACTGCGGCAAAAAGAAAATTCTTCTCAGACTCTTAAAAAGCGCCCTTTGCCTGCTTGTGGCCCTTTCCCGCCTGGTCATGACATGCTATATTTCGAGGCCTAAGTGCCCTTTGCCTCCGGAGCCCGTATGTTCCGTTACCTTGTGGCTATAGTTGCCGCCCTTGTCACATTTTCATTGATACAACTGGCGATTGTGCCGGTTGTAGAACTGGGCCGCTCTGTAATCGGCAATGCTCCCAACATTTACCATCTTTTTGTCGCATTTCTCGATTGGGCTTCCTGCATAGCCTGCGTGCTTTTAGGTGTTTCTCTCGCTCCGGCTCGCAGGCTATCAGTCGCCGTGGGTTTGTCTTTGACTGTGGCTGTTTTTCACCTGGCACAGATTTTTGTCATTCTTACATTTGCGCAGGCTATCGGCGAGGGCATCGTGCCCCTGTCGCTAATTTATTATGGTGGTCTGATTGTTACCGGCGCCCTTTGCTGTCTGGTTTACGAGCAGATGGCCGTGAAGCATGATCGCGAACATAGTCAGGCACTGGCCAGTCTCTCTGGCCCTTCCGTTTATCAAGAAGCTTTGAGAAGGGCAGCTGCGGCAGATGACAGCGGTCTTACAGCAGCAGGTCGGCTGGGCGCTTTAGCACCGTCAGCGGTGCCGGTAGAAAGTGGTTTTTTTGATTTTGATTTGATTTTGTTGGAAGACGAATTGCTCAAAATCAGGCCAGACCGCGATTCATATATTTCGGCTTTGCGCCTTGGTATGGCTATTGAACGCGATTGCGGTTATGTCAACTGCAGAGCACGTAGTTCAAGTTTTTCTGAACTGATGCGTGACGTCAGCATGCGCATGGCTGCCACTGAAGTTGAAGAAAGCGAATGGCTCGGCCTCGCCAATGGTTTTAGAATTTACCAAATCGAAGAAAAAGAGCAGCGCGTCAAACGACTTGCTGCCCTTGAGGCAATTCTCCATCAGAACAAATATCATGCGCAAGAGCAGCCCGAGCTCGTCCTGGTCGGTTAACCGCCGGATTTTGCTTCTACTTGATCGAGCAGATCAATAAACTGATTTCTAAATGTAGCAATGATTCTGCGTAACTCCGCTTGGGTAGTTTCGCAAACTACACCGCCGCCGCCCTGACTCATAAAGGCGGTCAACTCCGGCACTTCTACTAAAGATTGAGTACCTTGCTGGTTGTGTGAGGCAAATTCTTCAATCCACGAAATCGGTGAACTCAAGAATATTTTGGTCCGCTTGGCGTATGGGTGCTTTAATTCCACCAGATTGCCGTCGCCGGTCATCAGTCGCAAAGTACCCGGCACGATGCGATAGGGCGGCAAATTGTGGTCTTCTGTTTGGTAAAACTCAATGGCGCTGGCATAACCCTGCAGCTCACTGGCCAGCCATAATAATTTTTCATCTGCAATTTTGCCGCGCAGTTGCGGCAACGCTTGCGGAAGCGCCTGGTTGAAAGTGATTTGACCAGCCAGCAATTTGACTTTCAGTTCCTGAAACACGGTAACCTCGAAGTGATGGCACAAGTCTAACCTGATTTGCACCCGGAAAGGTAAGAGTGCAAGTTTTCTCAAATGAGACTGAATAACTAGTAATTTGGCCCGATTTTAACTTTTGTCCCCCTTAAGAGTTGTTCCACAAGCACTTGAAAATATGCATTTACCGCATAAATTCACTTAAACAAGCATTTGCTGTGCAAAGTTTTTCGATCATGAGACAGGATAACGGGCAAGAACAGGTATCTAACTGACATAATTTGCCAAGATGACTGAAGACAAGTGAATCGATGACAATTCGCAATCGTCCGGGCGCGTCACCGGCAGCAAATACAGGCATGGGAACAGCTGCAAAGCCTGACAAAACAGGCAGGAGCGGCCGCGACCACGGCCAGGAAACTAATCATGCCGCTGATGCGGCTCAATCAAAGCCGGCCGGCGCCGAGTTTGATATGACTACGATCATGGCTCCGGTTGCCCACGAACTGAAGCTGGTGGAAGAATGGTTGACCACCAATCTGATTGACGATAGCCCCTTTGTCGGCGGTTTGCTGGCTCAGATTTTTCAGGCCGGCGGTAAACGCATTCGCCCGTTGATTTCACTTCTGGGCTCCAAAGCCAGTCTGTGTGACCCCAGTGATGATCTGGCTCATAGTCAGGTGTCGAGATTGCATATTATACTTGCCGTCCTGACCGAGTTAATCCACGCTGCCAGCCTGGTTCACGATGATGTTATCGACGCGTCGTCCACCAGACGCGGCAAAGAAACAGTCAATAAACGCTTCAATGACAAACTGGCTGTTCTGCTGGGCGATTTGCTTTTCGCCCAGGCTTCCATCTGTCTGGCACGCATTATGAACCCGGTTGTGGTGGGCATCTATGGCCAGGTTTTAGGTGATCTTTGCAGCGGCGAAATTAGTCAAATGCGCCAGCAGTTTGTTTGCACTGTTGATTGGGACGCTTACATTCAGAAATCTGTTAATAAAACCGCTTCTTTAATTGCTGCCGGTGCCCACAGCGGCGCTATCCTCAATGCCAGACCCGACGCAGTGGTCAGTGCTCTCAGAGATTACGGTACTAATTTAGGTGTTTGTTTCCAGATCGTTGACGACCTTTTAGACGTGACCGGTTCGGCTCAAGAAACCGGTAAGCCGGTGGGCAATGACTTACGAAATGGTCTTTTGACCGCGCCTGCCTTGTATGTATTAGAAAAAAATGACAGCTCTTCCGCTCGTCTGATTGAGCTGATTAACGACCGCAGCGTACAAACTGACGCAGGGGTAGCTGAAGCGTTGGCGCTTATTACCAATAGCGGTGGTGTGGAAAAAGCTATGGCTCTGGCCGCTTCTTATGGTCAGCTGGCGAAAGATTCTCTGTCGATTTTGCCCGACAGTGAGAGCAAACAATCACTTTTCGACATGGTTGATTACGTTCTTGTGAGAAGCAACTAATTCTTTAGTGGTTTTTAAGGTTTCCATCTATGACTGTTACTCGCGACAAGATTATGCAAACCAGAGACAGCACCAGGTACGAAAGCTTTTATCCGCTGGGTCTGGCACTGAGCGGCAAAAATGTTGCTGTCTTTGGCGGCAATGAAGATGCTTACGGTGCCCTTCTCCATCTCATGGAAGCCGGTGCCAATGCCACTGTCATTGCTCACGGATTTGTCAGCGAAATTCAAGAATTGCAACTGACTTACGGCAGTCGCATTGAACTTTTGCGCCTCAGTGCCGCTAAATATATGGAAGAGTCGCCCTTGCTCCAGGCCGGCGGCCAGGCTTTCAGTTTGATCTTTTCTTTTGTCGATAACAGCGATGTGGGCGATCGCCTTTTAGCTCTGGCGCGTCAATGCTCCATTCCTGTGTTTGCTCAGAACAACATCAGAGCCTCTGGTTTTGTGCCGGCCACTGTTTTAAAACGCGGCCATGTGAAAATTTCTGTATCAACTGATGGACTCTGCCGGGCCCTTGAGTCAGTTTTAACGGCTCGCATTGAGGAGCTGCTGATCAACGATTTCGATCACTATTCATTGTTTGTCGCTACCGTGCAGGAAAAATTGGAAGCGGACAGCGAACTATCAGCTCTAATGAGCAACTCGCAAGAGCTGGCATCTGCTCTTTCACGCAGCAATTTTGATGAGGCCCTTAAAGTTATTGATCATCTAAAAGATCAAAGTGTTGAGGAGCTTATCGATGGCTACTGAGATACTGATATCTGAAGACGATTCTAGTGGTGCTACTAGCGGTGCTCCTGATGGTACTAAACAAAAACCTGAAACACCTGCAGTGGCTAGACGACAACTTTCGCCATTTGCCTCCTTAAAGCTTTCAATCACACTGATGTCGCTCATGGCCCTGACGGTTTTAATTGGTGCCGGATGCCCGCAAGAATCACAAGTGGGCCAGGCAAAAGTATTTGAAGCTTTCGACCGGCAGACAGCCGAATTTTTAATTCGCTTCGGCATCAGCGACATTTTTCATTCGCCCTGGTTTTTAGCCCTCACTGCCACCATGACTTTGAATATGATTGTGGTCAGTTTTCAAAGAGTGTTCCCCAAACTCTGGCAATACAATAAATCGCTGCCTTTCATGCGCGGTCAAGATATAACTAAGACCAGCGTTCATCACGTTTTGCGATTTGCTGACGGCGACCAATCTGAACCGGCCAGTCATCAGCAGGCCGCTTTGCTGGCGGAACTGTCGCAAAGACTGACCAAGATGGGCTACAAAATAAAAATAGAAGGGCTCAAACTCAAAGGTGAATACGGCAAAGTCGGTCGCCTGGCACCATCTATTACGCACGTGGGTTTGCTCACTCTTTTGCTCGGCGTGACGATCACGTCATGGACCGGCTTCAATGGATTTCAGCCGGTGCTGCTTGATCAAAAATTGAATTTTGCCGACTCGCAGCACAGCAAATTGTGGATCGGCAAATTGCCTCAGTGGCAAGTGCGAGTGGACGGCACCAGACGCGAAAACTACACTAGCGGGGACGCTAAACAGTGGTTCAGCACACTCGTTTGCGTTGATGACAAAGGCAAAGTTTTGCACCAGGGCGAAATATCGGTGAACAATCCTCTTACTTATGAGGGCGTCGATATCTATCAGTCGAGCTGGGGCCTGGCGAAGCTTGCCATCAGTTTTAACGGACACAAGCGCGAGCTTGATTTAAATCCGATGGGCAAAAAATATGCCGCCTTCTTGCCTCTCGATCAAGACACGGTCTTAATCATGTCTCTTACTTCAGAAGGGCAGAAGTTGCGGCTTTTTGCTAAACGTCGTGAGTGGCAGGCACCAAAGCTGATATCAGAAATTGATGCCGGCAAATCAATAAAACTTGGCGACGTCGACCTTAAGTTTGAAAGGGTAATTCCCATTACCGGTTTGCAATATAAGTGTGATCCTGGTTTGCCAATTACTTATCTGGCTTTCGGCATCATCATGACCGGCGTGCTTCTGGCCGCTGTACCTCACCGTCATGTCTGGGTTGCGATTGAAGAAAAGATGTTCTATATAGGTGGTAATTCGCGCAAAGCGAAAGTCGGCTTTGAGCGCAGCCTGGAGAATCTGGTGCAAAGGTTGCGCGGCGAATTTGTTTTTGCCGCCGAGCAAGTGCCGCATACTGGTGCCGCGCCGGAGGCTCAAGAGGAAAAAAATGTCTGATTTTCAGTTGGCTTTAACCAACACCGCCGGTTTATCGTCGGTCGCTTCCTTCTGGGTTTTTGTCGCCTCCAATGCCTCTAAGCGTTTTCAAAATGTCACTCTCAAGCTAGCCAACATTGTCATGCTGGTGGGCTTCGTTGCCCTGACCATTGCCATCATTACTCGGGGCATTGAAGCTGAGCGCTTTCCCCTGGCCAATCTATATGAATCACTGTTGTGGTTCGCCTGGGCCACCATGGGTGGTTTCCTCTACCTCAGCCGTGCTTATGGTATTCAACAACTGGGCTGGTTGGCCTCACTTGTTGCTGCCACCATGTTTCTTTACGGCAGCTGGCTGCCCCAGAGTCAGCACGATATTACCCCTTTAGTGCCGGCCCTGGTTAGCTACTGGCGTCAAATCCATGTGCCGCCGCTGATTATTTCTTATGCCATGTTTTTCCTGGCTGGACTGTCCGGTTTACTCAATCTCTGGCAAGCAGGTCGCCTGCGCTCCCTCGCCTTTTGTATCGGCACGATTATTGCCGCCTCCAGTGCCATTGGCCTTGGTACTTTCAGCAAAGTAGATACACTCTGGCTACAACTTTTATTTGTCGGCAGTTCAATAATCGGGCCATTCGCCGCCTTCCGCGCTCTGGCTAAAGTGGATCCGGCCATAGACCAATCACCAGCCTCGCGTAAAGCAGCCGAGATGTACGACGACGTTGGCTACCGCTGCGTGTCTATTGGCTTTCCACTGCTCACAATTGGCATTATCACTGGTGGTCTCTGGGCCAATCACGCCTGGGGCAGCTACTGGTCGTGGGACCCAAAAGAGTCTATGGCACTGGTTACCTGGCTGTCTTATGCCGCCTACATTCACTTGCGTATTCAAAGAGAATTGTCGGCAGAGAAACTTTCGATTGTTTCTGTGATTGGCCTACTATTGACTTTGCTCACTTATCTGGGCTTCAACTCCCTTGGCTTTGGCGGTTTGCATAGTTATGGGAAGTTCAAATAACTAGCAGATTTTATCCAATTTCTTTTTTAATGCTGACAACCTGTCATTGGTGTGCCGGCATTGTTGCCTGCTTGTAAGGAGGAGGCAAAAACAGGCTTAACCTTGACCTATTCCAGGGTTTACCCGGTTATCAAGTATATGGTCGGAACATTTTAATAGGAGGGGGCGTCACAGATTACATGCAAAGCTCAACACCCACTCAACTGACTATCAAAGACAAAACTAAAGTCAGAACTCAAGTAACTAGGAAACAACAACCAGCGGCCGGAGCCGCAAGCATAATGGCAAGAAAAGCGCAAAAAGAAAAAGAATTCGTATATGAATCGGCAGACAATGTCTTTGACGAGGGTTTTGAAGAAGAACTCGGGCTGGTTACAGCAGAAGACGGAGCTGAAGAAGAGGGAGCGGAAGTAGAAGTGCCGCGTGGTCGTTTAATCAGCACTCCTGGCGAAGACCCCGTGCAGTTTTATCTGCGTTCAATCGGTCGCATTCGCCTGCTCACTGCTGTAGAAGAAATCGAACTGGCAAGACGCATACAAATCGGCGATGACCTGGCTAAGAAAAAGTTGGTGCAGGCCAATCTGCGCCTGGTTGTAAGCGTGGCAAAAAAATATCAGGGTCGCGGTTTGCCCTTGCTTGATCTGATTCAAGAAGGCAATCTCGGTTTGATTCGTGCTGCTGAAAAGTTCGATGCTGAGCGTGGCTATAAGTTTTCTACTTACGCCACCTGGTGGATTCGTCAGGGTATAACCAGAGCGATAGCCGATAAATCACGCACCATTCGTGTGCCTGTGCACATGGTTGAAACGATAAACAATCTACGCAAGGTCACCCGTAAGCTCTCGCAAGAACTAGACCGCAAGCCTACTTTAGAAGATCTGGCTAAAGGCCTTGGTGTCAGTGTGGAAAAAGTGCGCGATATTCTCGCAGCCAATCGCTCACCACTTTCGCTCGATACCCCTTACGGTGAAGAAGACGATAACTCGCTTTCAGAAGTAGTGGAAGACGAAAACCATTCTTCGCCTGAAGACACTACGGCTCAAAGCTTGATGTCGGCTGATATTCGGGGCGTGCTTTCCATGCTCACCGCCCGTGAACGCGAAATCATCATCTTGCGTTTCGGTCTTAATGACGGCAAGCCTCGCACACTTGAGCAAGTAGGCAAGCTGGTGGGAATCACTCGTGAGCGCACTCGTCAAATTGAAATCAAAGCATTGCGCTTTTTAAGGCAATCGAGACAGGGTGCTCAACTAAAAGACTATTTGGAAGCGTAACTACCTGGCTCTCAAATGAAAAACTCAACCGTTAACGGTTGAGTTTTTCGCTTATGTTCTCACCAGAGATGGTGCAATTCTGAATCTCTTAAACGCGAATCTCTTGAATAACGCCGTCTTTAACAAGAATTTCTCCACCCTCTAAACGCTGGAAAATATTTTCGCCAATGCGCACTTCAACTGGATTCTCAACAGTAAATTGGGTGACCACACTGCCCACAGGCAATTCGGAAAGAGCCTGATTTTGTCCCTGCATTTCTTCTTTCAATTGCAAGAGGCGCATTTTTTCTGCTTCTACTTGCGAACGAATTGTCTCGATTTGCATACGAGCATCATTTGAGACCATGCCGCCGGCTTTTTTCTCAATATCGGCGACAGCGCGTTTGCCTTTAAATTCTAATTGCTGAAGTTCAGCGTCGATTTGCTGAATATTGCGCAGAATTTCATTGGCAACCTGGGCTTTAAAGTTTTCAGTGACAATTGCTCTCACAGCTATTTGTCGGATGAGGCTAATTGACTCAGCCATGGAGGTCCTCCTAACAAAAGATTCCTGGTCTCAACTAGTAATGACGGCTAGTTTAGCAGACTGTCGCTTAGCTGAGTTGTCACTAGAACTTTTCAGCTACTGACTTAGCCTGGGTGAAGAGCAGCAAATAGTCGTGACCACCGGCTTTTGAGTCAGTTCCGCTCATGTTAAAGCCGCCAAAGGGGTGAACGCCAACTAGAGCGCCTGTGCATTTGCGGTTCAGGTAAAGGTTACCGACATGAAACTCGCGGCGGGCGCGCTCAAGGTGGCTGCGATTACGCGAATAAAGCGCTCCGGTCAAACCAAATTCGGTGTTATTGGCTACTTCGAGGGCGTGATCAAAGTCTTGGGCTTTAATAATGGCCAGCACCGGTCCGAAGATTTCTTCCAGCGAAATGCGGGCGGCCGGGGCCACAGCGGATATCACCGTCGGCTCGATGTAGAAGCCACCATCTTTGGTGTCAATCTTATTGCCGCCGCACTCTAATTTACCTTCTTTTTTGCCTATTTCAACATATTCGAGAATGCTTGCGTATGCTGACTTTGAGCTAACCGGTCCATAATTATTGAGGCGTTCTTCTGGTGTGCCGATTTTTAAAGCGCGAGTGCGTTCGACAACTTTTGCCACCACTTCGTTGTAAACATTTTCGTGAATGATGGCACGTGAGCAAGCCGAGCATTTCTGGCCCTGGAAGCCGAAAGCGGCTGCCACAATGCCCTCGGCAGCAATGTCAAGGTCGCAGTCTTCGTCGACGATGATCGAATCTTTGCCGCCCATTTCCGCCACCACTCGTTTAATCCAGAGCTGTCCGGCTTGCGGTTTAGCTGCCAGTTCGTTGATGCGCAGACCGACTTCTTTTGAACCGGTGAAGGCAATGTAGCGGGTTTTGGGATGGGTGACTAGGAAATCGCCGACGCTGGCACCAGGCCCTGGTAGAAAATTGAGCACGCCTTTTGGCAGTCCCGCTTCTTCCATTACTTCAACAAACTGATAAGCAATGGCCGGTGTTTCAGACGATGGTTTGAGAATGACGGTATTGCCGGTAACAATTGAGGCACTGGCCATGCCGACGCAAATGGCCAGGGGGAAATTCCATGGTGGAATGACGAGGCCGACGCCCAGTGGAATGTAATAAAGTTCGTTTTCTTCGCCGGCATTTAAAGTGAGGGGCTGAGGGCCGCTCAAGCGCAACATTTCATGAGCATAAAAATCGCAGAAATCAATTGCTTCGGCCACATCGCCGTCTGCTTCAGCCCAGCTTTTGCCGATTTCTAAAATCATCCAGGCCGATAGTTCGTGTTTGCGCCGGCGCATGATCGCCGCTGCTTTAAAAAGAATGCGCGCCCGTTCTTTGGGGCAGGTTTTTTTCCAGCTCTCGAAGGCCGCAAGAGCACTGCGCATGGCTTGATCGGCCAGGTCAGTGTTAGCTTTAGAAAAATTGCCGATAATTTCTTCAGGCTTGGCCGGATTGGTTGACACCAGAAGGTCCATGGTTTCGATTTTTTCGCCGTTAATGACAAGAGGATATTTTTTTCCCAATTGTCCGCGCACTTTTGTAATTGCCGCTTTCATCGCCTCTTGATTAGCCGGCAAGGTGAAATCGGTGAAGGGCTCGTTGCGAAATTCTACATTCATGTCAGGTGTCCCAGGAAAGTGTTAGTCACAGATACAGGATATATTCTTGCCGCCGGAATTAGCGCAAAATCAAAGTTGATTTAGGGTTTTGGTTATACTAAGACCGGGAGAAAAAAGATGAAGCAATACCTCGATTTAGTTAAACATGTACTGGAAAATGGCGAGCAGCGCAAAGATCGCACCGGCACGGGCACCATTTCTTGCTTTGGTCTACAAAATAAATATGATTTGCGCGAGGGCTTTCCCCTGCTAACCACCAAAAAGGTCAACTTTGGCGCGGTGGTTCGTGAGTTGCTCTGGTTTTTGCGTGGCTCTACCAATATTAACGACGATCTCACCCAGCACACTGCCATCTGGGATGCCTGGGCCAATGGCGACGGCGAACTGGGACCGATTTACGGTTATCAGTGGCGCAGTTGGCCTTCATATAATTTAGATGAGCAAACCGGCGAGTACCGCCAGGGGCATATCGATCAGATAAGCAATGTGATCGAGCAAATTAAAACTAATCCGGACAGCAGACGCTTGGTTGTCACCGCCTGGAATGTGGCGGATATCAGCAAAATGGCTTTGCCTCCCTGTCATATGATGTTTCAGTTCTATGTCATCAACGGCCGGCTCGATTTACAGCTCTATCAACGTTCAGCTGATATCGCCGTGGGCGTTCCTTTTAATATTGCCAGCTATGCCTTGCTCAATATCATGGTTGCGCAAGAGTGTAATCTGACCCCTGGAATTTTCACTCATACATTTGGCGACGCTCATATTTATTCTGATCATATGGACGGCATTAACGCACAGCTCAAGCGCGTTCCTGGACAATTGCCACGGGTGACTGTTGCTAAAAAACCATTCTTCGATCTCAGGTTCGAAGATTTTGAGCTGCACGATTATGTGCATCAAGGATTCATCAAATTTCCAGTGGCTGTGTAAGTGCGCGAAAAATTCGACATTATTGTCGCTTGTGATTTAAATCGTGGCATCGGCAAAAATGGTACGCTGCCCTGGCGGCTCTCTAAAGATTTGAAATATTTTCGCGATCTCACCAGTGCCACTCCCGTGCCGGAAGTACTCAATGCCGTAATCATGGGCAGGAAAACCTGGGAGTCCATTCCACCGGCTCATCGTCCTCTCAAAGGACGCATAAATATTGTGCTTTCCCATCACGCCGACTACCCCATGCCTGAAGGGCATTTTGTCGCGACTTCATTTGATCAAGCGCTGGAGATGCTTATACCCGCTCCGGTAGACCGGGTCTTTGTCATTGGTGGTGCCGAAATTTACAGCCAGGCAATGCAGCATCCCGGTTGCGGTTTGCTCTATTTGACTGAAGTGAGAGCCGCGTTCGATTGCGATACTTTTTTGCCTGAATATAAGCAAACTTTTCAGCTGCTTTCTTGCTCAGAAGTAGAGACAGAAAGCAACGTCGATTTTTGCTTTAAGGTCTACCAGTATAATTTTCCTGAGTATCTATTAGCTGAATGAGGTACGAACACTTACCTAAAATAGCTCTGTGCTGCCTTCTTGGCGCAAGTTTTGTCATGGGCTGCCGGCCAATTGACAGCAATACCACAGGTGGTGGCATCAGCAGATCTAATTCTAATTCAGATTCTAATTCAGATTCAGATGAAGATGGCGATAGACCGGTCCAGGCCGAAACACCGGCAAAAGACCAGGCTGACGGGCCCGCAGCACCACCTACCGGCTCTGAGGCGGAGCAAATCAAGGCAGGTAAGATGATCTTTGTTAAGGCCTCTTGTTGGGGCTGCCATCCTCATGGTGAAAATTCCATGAACGGCGACAAACCGCTAAAAGGTGCGAACTTCAAGCGAAAATATAAGACCGACAACGAGCTGACCGTTGTGATTCGCCGCGGCAATGAAAAAATGGGCATGCCGCCGTTTCCCCAGAGCAAATTGTCCGACGGCGATCTCAAACAAATTATTGTTTTCGTCAGAAGTCTCAGTAGCGATTTGAGGTAGGTGTGAAGGATAAAAAAATCGAATTCACGGCAGACCTGGTGCTGCGCGCTTACTGCCAGGGAATTTTCCCTATGGGCGATAACAATCATGTGGGCTCAATCAACTGGTATTCGCCTGATCCACGTTGCATTTTCGATTTTGAAACTTTTCATGCTTCAAAAAGACTGATGCGCACCTACCGGAACGGGGGCTTCAGTTTCAAAGTCGATAACGCCTTTGAAGAAGTGATGTGGGCTTGCGCCGATCGCGAAAACACCTGGATTACCGAAGACATTGTGCGAGTCTACAGTGAACTGAACAGGCATGACTATGCCCATTCGGTTGAAACTTACTTTGAAGGTCAGCTGGTAGGTGGTTTATATGGTGTCAGCATCGGCGGTGCTTTCATGGGTGAGTCTATGTTTCAGCGCATGACTGATGCTTCTAAAGTGGCTTTGATCTTTCTTGTGCAACGCATGCAAGAAAGAGGATTTATTTTGCTTGATACTCAATATATGAACAAACACCTGGCCAGTTTCAACGCCAGGAATATTTCCCGCGATGAATACCTGGCCAGGTTGAATGAAGCATTAGAATTGGACTGTCGGTTCGACTAGAAAGTCGATTATTTGCCGACCATTTTTTTCATGCCATTGCCCATTGCTTTGAAGCCGGCGCCAATGCCGTGACCGATTTTCTTCGGTGCCCACATAATGCCGTTGCCGACTTTTTTTGCGCCGGCCATGAGCTTGTTGTCATCAGCTGCGTTGGCAGCGTTGCTTGAAGCAATTGTGGCTGACAAAGCAACACAGCAAGCTACTAAAATTGCAGTTTTCGATTTCATTTTCTTACTTCCCTGGTGATAAGACGGAGAGCCATTTTGCATTGTATATTTTCACATCATACAGGGGATTTGTAAAATACCAGTGTTTTGACCACCACTGGAAGTGACTGTGTGTTGGGGTCCGAAGAACTGGACACCGGTGTGCCGATGTCGATGTAGTCACCTTCTTCAGCATTGATACCATCTACAGTAATTATTCTCTTATCTGTTAGCCGACCTTGCAAAAGCAAGCGTAATGCCATTGCCAGGTCGGCATCACTGACAATTACCAGTGGCTCTCTACCTTTATATGAAAGGAAAGAATCTGATAGTTTCTGTGCTAAATGGTCGAGGAATTTGAACGAAAGCATATCTCTTGTAATACCACTGAGCACCAGACAAACGGCCTCTTTGCTCCAATCGTGTTCCCGCTGTTTGAGCTGACGGCCGATGGTAGCTTCGAAACTAAGGTCAGTAGCACTGTCGGAAGATAGTAGAGGCAACTTGATGATTTTAACATTGCGCAAAGGCAACATTGCTCGCGAATTTTGCTCAAAACCAATAGTAGAGCCGCTCAATTGCAATGTATGCAAACCAGCGCCAATAACGGTGGCCCGAATGGCTCGTGGCGAAATTTGAAAAGTAATTTGCTGTGCTCTCAGCAGCTCTTCTAATGCGCGAGCAAGCAGAACACCCAGATCATCATAACGAAACAAATTCTCTTCAGTAAAGGCACTGGCAACGCCACCACTGAGCCAAATTTCATCAATGCCGCTTAAGTCATGGCCGATTAAGTCATGACTGAGATTTTCTGTCAGCATCACTTGCGACAATAAAATTTCTGCCCCCTGGGCTACTTGCAAAATCAGTGCAGCACCTTGTTGCGCAAGAGTTTTAAGCACATCAAGATCGGCGCTTTGGCCTTTTTTGATTTGGTTTTGTCCGAGCAATTGACCGCTTTCGCTGATTGCTTTAATTGTTCTATTTGTTCTATTTGTACCTGTTTCGCTCTGAAAATCAAATTGCACCATGCGGCCGCCAATATTGAGGCAAGCGCTGTCCACGATTTTTCCTCGGCAAATCAAAGCAAAATTACTGGTACCGCCGCCGATATCGATATTCAAAACCGTTTTATCGCTTTGCGCTGAATACTCCACAGCCAGAGAGCCTCTGGCGGCCAGAATACTTTCTAAGTGCGGTCCGGCACTCTCAATCACAAAATCTCCGGCCAAGGCTGCCAGGCTTGCGCTGACCGCCTCGGCGTTGCGGGCCCTGGCCGATTGGCCGGTAATAATTAGTGCACCGGTTTGAATCGTGCTTTTTTCTAAGCCTGCTGCACTATAGGCTTCAGCAATTATTTGGGCCACTAATGAAGCTTCGATTTCACCATCGTCGGTTAAGGGCGTGGCATAAATGGCGCTTTCGTGTAATATTTCGCGGCCGCTGATGGCAAGATTAGGAGCGGCATTGACCAGCGAAACATTGGCGAAAGAAAGTTTACTGACAATCAAATGAGTGGTGGTGGTGCCGATATCAATGCCGACACTGATTAGTTGATTGCTGTTATTACTGCTATTGCTGCTACTCAATTATGTTTTGCACTCAACCCAGCTGTTGCAGTTTGACCCCAGAGACTTTTTTATCAAGAATTCGTTCTACTGTTTTGACAATGAAGGCGCCGGCTTCCGTAGCCGGAGTACCGCGGCGGTGAATGTTGGAGACAACCGTGCGGTCTGAGCTGACTGTATGTGGGCCGGGATTATAAGTAATGTAGGCCGACAAGCCGCTGGCACAAGACAGGCCAGGTCTCTCGCCAATTAAATTCAGTGCTACTTTTGCTTTGAGTTGAAAACCGATTTGATCGGCAATGGCTACTCGCCCATATCGGGCAATCACTGTGCGGCCAATGCTGATTTTGCTTTGGGCAAAGCCATATTCGAGCATGGCAAAAAGATCAGTGAGATTTTCGTCCACAGCCAGCGCCGATAAGCCATCGCTAATTACAATTTGTACATCAGCCCCTGACGGACACTCTTTTTCCAGGTCGGAAACACTTTTATCTGCTGCCCTTTTTCCTTTAGGCGGATAGAGAATGAAATCGCCGCGATCTGCCGCTATGCTTTGCAGTACAGGAAAATTTCTCAGTGCGGCAAAATCGTGCAAAAATTTTTCGCTCAGTTCGCTATGTACGGCGTCGCGGGCGAGGGCGTGGTCGGCTCTAAATTTGAGCCAGGTAGCAGTAAGCGGCCTCACGCCTGCACGCATAACGCCAATTCTTGCCGGTGTGAGCGCTTGCATTTGCGTATTCAGTTGGCCGTCTGGGGCCTGCTTTTCTGAAGGTTTAGAAATTTGCGCTGCTCCTTGAGATTTGAGTCATAGGGTACACTATTGAATTTCCACAGAGCCGAAAATATTGATCACCCTCGACACCCGACTTGATGGTCGCCATTATCAGTTTGCCGAAATCAAAACTGTTCTGGCCTGTGCCAATGAAGAAAAATCAGGTGATCGGCTGGCGCAAATCGGCAGCAGCAGTGAACTCGAGCGCGTTGCCGCCAAGTATGTTCTTAGCGGCTTGACCATGCAAGCTTTGCGGCAAGCTCCGGTGGTTGCTTATGAAGACGATGAAGTAACAAGACTGATTGATGACAGTCTCGACGCTGTTGCTTTTGAAAAAATAAAGAATTGGACTGTCAGCGATCTGCGAGAATTTTTGCTCGCAAGCACAACTGATCTCAAGAGCATTGAAGAGATCCGCTGGGGATTTACCGGCGAAATGGTGGCTGCGGTCACTAAGTTGATGTCTAATATGGATTTGATTCTGGCAGGCAAAAAATGCCAGGTAATTGTTAAAGCGAAGACCACTCTGGGGTTGAGTGGCAGGCTTGCTTCGCGTCTGCAACCTAATCATCCCAATGATTCTATTGAAGGAATCAAAGCTTCAATTTTTGAAGGTTTGTCTTATGGAGTGGGTGATGCGGTTATTGGCATAAATCCAGTTTATGACAGTGCTGATACTGTTGGCCGTTTGTTGCACGAAACCGCCAAGATTATTGATCGGCTACAAATTCCCACGCAAAATTGCATTCTCTCGCACATCACCACACAGATGAAAGCTATAGAAAGAGGAGCTCCGGCGGGACTGATTTTTCAAAGCATCGCCGGCAGCGAAAAAGGCAACACTGCTTTTGGCATCAACCTGGAGACCCTGAGAGAAGCGATAGTGCTCGGCAAAAAGAATATTTCAGGGACCATGCCTTTCATGTATTTCGAAACCGGTCAGGGTTCTGAACTTTCGTCGCTCTCGCACTACGGAGCCGATCAAGTCACTATGGAGGCTCGCTGTTACGCCCTGGCCAGATGTTTCAATCCGTTTCTGGTTAATGACGTGGTTGGGTTCATTGGTCCGGAATATCTGGCTGACGGCAGGCAAATGATTCGCGCCGGTCTTGAAGATCATTTCATGGCAAAATTGCTCGGTTTGCCTATGGGTGTTGATGCTTGCTACACAAACCATATGAACGCCGATCAAAATGATCTGGAAAATTTGACGATTCTGCTTACCGCTGCGGGCGTCAATTATTTTATGGGCGTGCCCATGGGCGACGATGTGATGCTCTCTTATCAGACCACAAGCTTCCACGATATCGCTTCACTGCGCGAAATCAATAATCTCCGTCCGGCTCCTGAATTCGAAGCCTGGTTAGAATCGATAAGCATTATGAAAGACGGTCGACTTACTGACCAGGCAGGCAATGCTGCTTATATTGCCCGTATGTTCAGTTAAAAACCGGAAGCGCCGCTGGGTGGTTCGCCAGTGGATGCGCCGGTGCCGGATCCGCTTGAGCCAGAAGCAGAACCCGAACCAGAGCTTGAGCTCGACTGATCCGATTCAGAAGAGGCTGCCGGTTGGCGACGTTGCATGTTCGCAATCTGTGCCGAGATAATTCTGTCACCGGGGCCGATGCGGTAAATGTTGGCCAGGCCATCCACGACGCCTCCGAAAACTGCGTACTGGCCGTTCAATTGCGGCATTGATTTTTTTAAAATGTAAAACTGACAGCTGGCCGAATCACGACTTTGACCTCTAGCCATAGCGACAACACCAGGGGCGTTGTGGTTCAGATTGCGGTTGATTTCAAGGCGAATGTAGCGCTTCTGTCCTGTGTCTGGTTCGGTGTAATCACCGGTACCATTGCCGAAAGGGCAGCCGCCCTGCACAACCCAACCTTCCACCCGGTGAAAGAGTTTGCCGTTGTAGTAACCGCGTGAGACCAGATCGAGAAAATTATTGGCAGTGTTGGGAACCATATTGCGAAATACTCGAATGACAATGCGACCTTTGGTGGTTTGCATCACCACGATAGGATCTCCGTCAGCCCACACCGGGCATAATGTTGTGGTTGAAGACACTATGGTCGTCAGTAAAACTACAAACAATTTTTTCAGTTGTGTGGGAGATAGATTCATCGATAATATTGAGATTTTTGACAGGGGAGTTTGAAATTCTATATATAAGGTATGGAATAGAAAATAATTGTAGTTGCTGTTGCGACAACTCCTACAAAAGCTATTTACCCAGCTCGATGATAATCAAAAATTATTAGCGGAAACTTCAAAGGCGGCTCATACATGGCTCTATATGCGGATCTTCACAGGCACCTTGGTGGAGCACTGCATCCTCGGATCATTTACAAGTTTCTGCAGCGAACTGATCATGCAGTGCTCAGTTATTTCCCCGACTATGATGGTTTTTACAACTGGTTCACGCGACCATGTCGCACACTGGAAGAGTTCGTCAAAATTCACTCTCTGGTGGAAGAACTGCAAAGTCTTGAACACTTGCCGTATTTTTGTTTACGTCTTTGTCGCGGCGCTTACACTTTCGAAAATTTGCAATATCTTGAATTGCGTTACAACCCTTATTTTCGTACTGACCATAAACTGACGCCGGCAAAACGTCTGGCTCAGATGAATCTGATCGTCGAAGTAATTACCATGAACTTGCGTCCGGTCGAATATCCCATTACCGTCAAGCAGATTCTCTGTTTTGATCGAAGACTACCTTTGAAGATCAATGAAGCCATTCTCAAAGTAGCAATGGATAATCTTGGTCCGGTGGTGGGAGTCGATCTGGCCGGTCCGGAAATAAATACGGAGAAGACCGAAGAGTGGATCAGACTGATGGCTCGAGCACGAGCCTCTGGTCTCAAGACTACTTGCCACCTTGGTGAGACCGGAATTGATAATGTCGATCCTCGCTACTTCGCTCACCTCGATCGAATCGGTCACGGCATTCACATTCCTTTGCAAAAACCGAGCATGCTCAAAGAACTGTCGAAGCGTCAGATCACTCTGGAAGTGTGTCCGACCAGTTACAAACAAACTGGTGTTCTGAAAGATTTCTCGGAGCTGAAGATAGTTTTTCAGCGATGTAGAGAGGCTGGCGTGGCCATCGCGGTGTGCACGGACAATCCGGGTAGAAATCCATCACCCTGCACTCTACCTGGCGAGTATGAACGTCTGATCGATGCCGACGTTATTGATTTTCATGAACTGAAAGAAATCCAGGGCGAAGCTTTTAGATCGGCCTTTGGTTTTGTCGGCGCGACACGCATTCTCTAATCTGCCTGATGACTCGACAGTTGGGCGATGATTTCGTCGCCCTTGCAAATTTGCTATCGAAGCACGCTAAAGCTCTGCCACAGAGCTTGTGAAAAGCCTCTCGCGCTTGATAACTAATCGATACCGGAAGTGGTATCGATCGATCTCATGATCGATTTTGTTGATAATTCGCGGCCGCAGAAAATTCAAAATTTCAGTCGATGCAAGATGTCGCCTCCAATCTGAAATTTTCAATTTCACAGCTGAAAAACCTCTTGAACCATTTTTTGTGACAGAACTGAAAAAAATATTTTTTGCGCTCAAAAGAGCAGATTGAAGTGGTACCACTATTGCTAGTGGCACTATATAAACCGGCTAATCATGCGGTTTTTCGGAAGTGGTATCGCCGGTAATTCGCCCGCGATCTGTCACCACTGCCTTAAGCGATAGGCATAGAAGAGAAGATATATATATTGCAATTTATTCCATTCGAATGTAATCTATGGCACGTGTGGTGTAAAGGTAATTGAGTGTCACTTTTTAAAAGTGATTGCTCTACGAAAAAAAAAGGTGGTACTAAGCGCGAGACCGAAACGATAAATTTGAATGACCGACCTGAGAAACAATTGAAGCAATAACTAAAAGCCTCAACTTGAATCACTTTAGTAGTTCATAAGATATCGCCTAGATCGCCCGCTTCAATTAGGAACTATTTTCCGGCTTGTGTCTGTGAAAGTTCCTGCCCACCTGATTGATTTCCAAGGGAGGAAAAATACATGGCAACCAAGCCAACCAAGAAAAAGTCCACTAAGAGAGCAAAGATCTCTCCTGCTGCCGCTATGGCTGAAGAGTCAACCGGTTCAGCAGCTAAGCCTAAAAAGGCTGCTGCTAAGAAAGCAACCCAAAAGGCTGCTCCTAAAAAAGCTACCGCTAAAAAAGCAGCTCCTAAAAAATCTACTGCTAAAAAAGCTGTAGCTAAGAAAGCTGCTCCTAAAAAAGCCGTTGCCAAAAAAGCAGCTCCTAAGAAAGCTACCGCTAAAAAAGCAGCTCCTAAAAAAGCTACAGCCAAAAAGACTGCAACCAAAAAAGCAGCTCCTAAGAAAGCTACAGCCAAAAAGACAGTAGCTAAAAAAGCAGCTCCTAAGAAAGCTACCGCTAAAAAAGCAGCTCCTAAAAAAGCAGCCGCTAAAAAGACCGTAGCTAAAAAAGCAGCTCCTAAGAAAGCCGCCGCTAAAAAGACCGTAGCTAAAAAAGCAGCTCCTAAGAAAGCTACCGCTAAAAAAGCAGCTCCTAAGAAAGCTGCCGCAAAAAAAGCTCCAGCTAAAAAAGCCGGCGCTAAGAAGCCAGCGAAACGCGCAGGCGCTAAGCGCACTAAAGCCGCTTCAACCCCAGTAATGGGCGAAGATAGCAGTGGAATGGGCGAATAATTGAGCGATTGACTCAGTAGTTAATTGAACAGTTAAAAAAGGTCTCGGTTCGCCGAGGCCTTTTTCTTTGCTATAGAAACGAGTCTGATAAATTGCCTGTAATCTAAGGCACGGCTTTAACGATGGCTAGTATCGCTGGCAGTGCGAGGGGCAATATTGTGTTTTTGCAAGAAAGTCATACTGTCGTGCCAGATTTGATCGAGGGCCTGCGCAAGCTCATGGTTATCATTCAATTGCACCAGCTCAACCAGTTTTTCATTTGCTGCAGCGAAGACTTTAGAATGCTCTAGCGGAACAGTTTCATCGTTGACGCCGTGAAAGACAATGGTGGGTGTGTTGACCTGGAAGTTTTCTGTCTGAATCTTTTGCAGCTCGTGAGTAAAGGTAAAATGCAAAGCCTTCTCAGCGTTCGCACCATAGTGAAAAAATTGTCTGGCCCCGGTTTCTTGCCAGGCGTCCATGCCCTCACCACCAATTATCTGAGGCCACCTTCTAGTGATACCGAAACCTGGAGCAAGCAATATCAAAGCCGCCACATTGGCAATTTTGCCTTCCAGCAGAGCCGCTAAAAGTCCACCCATGCTGGAACCTACCAGTATTAGTGGACCGGGCCCAAACTGCCCGGCCGAGGCCTGTGCCAACTCAATTTGGCTGGCCATTGAGAGTTGCTCAAAAGTCGGCACGTTCAAATCGGGAGCAATATATCGCCAGCTCTCGCCTTCAATTTTCCCCTGGAAAAATTTTGCTTTGCGCGAAGCCGGCGACGAAGCAAAACCATGAAGATAGAGAAAATTCAGGACAGTGTTATTGATCAACTTCTCAGGGTGTTTTAACAAAACCGTAAAACGGATTTGAATTGATAAGCGAGATTAATTGAACTTCCAGCAGGGCTTTGTCCGAGGCATCAGCTTTGGTAACCAGCACTTTGTCTTCGGTGGAATAAAATCCGTAGACCCAAACGCGCTGGTCTTGCTCGACGCAACAGATCCACTGATGATAAGACGGTGGTTGTATCAAGTAGTAAACAAAAGCACTGACTTCGCCTTGCTTGAAAAAGTCAGGTAAAGTTTCACGCCAGGAATTTTTGTCGAGCAAATAGATAGTCTGACGAACGAAACCGCTATCGGAGACTTGAATGGCATTATCGAGTTTTTCAAAACCAGACCAATGGGCCGGCAGATAGATAAAGAGCGAGCCTTCCAACTCGGTGCCAAAATTCAGTGGCTTCAAGGTCCATTCAGGAGTCTGGCTTGAGTGCACAAAAGAATCGAAAGAAAACTTTTCTGCTGGTATGCCCAGTTTGCTGGCTAGAGTAGGCGTGCAGGCCTCTACCGTAGATTCGGGAAAACGTCCGGCCTCTACCCAGTCTTCAAAAATTTGCTGAAAATAGGTGTGAATCGTTGTCTGGGTCATCAGTATGGTTTTAGTAAGTGAGTGAAATCGTTCCTAAGCTTACTAGATATAAGAGACAGGATAAATAATAATTCTTACCTGAGCGCTGATTGACGCTAAAACTTGCTCGAGCTGTTGACAAGTCGCCCGTTCATTAAGATACGTTGCACCCCGCAACCTCGCTATAGTCGAGCTATACCGTCTCTTACATACTCATAACCTCCGCAAGTACTGCTTTTAATCAGTTTGTACTAGCATGACCCACATGTTGATGTACTTACTCAGACAGTGTTTTGGGAAGTCTTCAATGTACACATTCACTTCTGGAGGTCTAAATGCAGAAGACTCAATTAGCAGCAGCTCTCGTAGCAGTTCTCGGTCTTACCGTAAACGGAGCAGTTCGCGCTGCTGACGAACCAACAACCACTGACAAAGACACAGTTAAAACAGAAAAAACTGTAAAAACTGAAAAGAAAATCAAAGTCTCCAAGAAAGACAGAGATTGCGCTAAAGAGTGCAAAGAAAAAGGCAAAGATGCTTCTTGCAAAGGCAAAGAAGGATCTTGCAAAACCAGCAAAGAGACCAAAGAAACTAAAGAAGTAAAAGAAACAAAAGAAACTAAGTAAGATTCACTAGTCAGCGGGCCGGCCTGCTGACTGAATTTTTTTTAGGAACCATAAAAATGTCTAGCGGCTTTCTCACCGCCAAAAAACAAATGCCTAACCTTGGTGTTGGGCTTGGTTTAAGGCGTGAGTTAGCCGCTGAGACTATGGTCAATAAAGATGCCATCGATTGGCTCGAGCTAGTACCCGAAAATTATATGGACCTGGGCGGCAAGACCCGCCAGCGTCTCGATGACGCACTTGAAAAGTTTCCACTGGTGACACATGGTGTCAACCTTTCCATAGGCAGCACTGATGAGCTGAGCCAGGATTATTTGAGCTCCATCTCGCGCCTGCTCAATAAAATTGATGCTCCCTGGTGGAGCGATCACCTCTGTTTTACTTCCATTGAAAATTCCTATCTACACGATCTCCTGCCTCTGCCGCTCTCGGCCGAGGCTCTCAAGCATGTGGTCAAAAGAGTCAAGACAGCCCAGCATGTTGTCGGTCGCCCTTTTCTACTGGAGAACATTTCCTACTATATGGAAATGCCCGGCGATCAAATGGAAGAAGTTGATTTTCTCGCTCAGGTGCTTGAAAAAGCCGACTGCGGTTTGCTTCTCGACGTCAACAATGTCTATGTCAATTCGGTCAATCACAATTTCGATCCCTATCGTTATCTAGACAGATTGCCCCTGGAGCGCACGGTGCAAATTCACGTGGCCGGTCACAGTCATGGCGATGAGTTGTTAATCGATACTCACGGCGCACCTGTAATCGAACCTGTTTTCGAACTGCTCGAATATGTGCTCAAACGCACAGACGTAAAAGCAATCATGCTTGAGCGCGATCAGAATTATCCGCAGTTCAGCGAAATACTGGCTGAGCTGGCACAAATTCGCGATATCGTCATGCGAGTGCGACCCAGCATTGCCGCTTGCGCTTAAAGTAAAAGAAAGAAGAAGAAAAAGAAGTGAACAGTGGAAGCGCCAAGCTTACGTGATATCGAATTAGCTCTGACATTGCTCTGGACTCGCCGGTCTAAGCGCGAAAATTTTCTTGCCGGTGAAACTGTCCAGGATGGTATTCATCCGTCTCTGGTTAAACACATTGATGTGCGCGGGGTGAAGCTCTACGCTTCGTTGATAGAGCTTGGACGGCTCGATTTGATGGCTTCCATTTATCCTCATTGCAAAAAAATCTTGGGCAAGCATTTTAATGCCACCGTGCACAATTATATGGAAACCATGCCTCCGGCGCATTTTAATCTCAATCAGGCAGCGAGCCAGTTTTCGCAATTTCTATCTGAACATCAGTCCACTGAAGCTTACAGGCTAAAGCATCCATTCCTGCCCGAACTGGCCGACTACGAATGGATTGAACTGGAAGCAATGGAATCAAATAGCGAAGTCAACGTAGCGGCAGCCTCCTCTACCGCAGATGTCCAATATCTACTTTCAGACTTGCAGGTTTTTGCCGGCTCTGTGCCGCAGCTTAATCCCACACTAATCGCCCGCGCTTACAAATATCCCATCGGTGAAATCGTCGGCAAAATTGAACACGACGAAAAACTGCCTCGCCGGCAAAAAGTGCAACCATCTTGGGTTCTGGCTTTGCGCAGCGGTGATCACGAAGCGCGCTACGTTGATCTGAGCGAGCTTGCCTATATTTTAGTGCAGGTAATTATGGCTAATGCGGCCATCACTTATGGTGAGCTCATTGCTCTTGCCTGCAGCCATAGCGGCGCAGGCGCCGCAGAAACCGTGGCTGATTTTCTTACCATGGTGGAAGATTTCAAGGAAATCGCCGTGATTTTATAAAGTGGCAAAGGCTTCGGCAACGGTTGCCTGGGCCGAAACCTGTTGCTCGGCACCGTTGTTTTTGAGCCAGAGCAAATATTCGATATTGCCTGATGGACCTTTCAGAGGTGAATAAGTCAGACCGCAAATTTTCAAATTTTGCCTTTTGCCAAAATCCATCACTGTTTGCAAAACTTCAACGTGCACAGCGGGCTCGCGCACAACGCCACCTTTGCCTACTTTTTCCCGACCGGCTTCAAACTGCGGTTTTATGAGCAGTACCAATTCTTTCTCTTGCTCACTGAGCAAACTTATTACTGAGTCGAGAATTTTGGTCACTGAAATGAATGAGACGTCGGCTACAGCAAGAGTGGCTTTTACTTTGCCCGGCGCGTCGCCATAAAGTTTTTCTGCTGTAAGAAAGCGAATATTGGTGCGCTCTACAGTGAGCACCCGCTCATCACTGCGCAAAGACCAGTCTAGCTGTCCATAACCAACATCGACAGCATAAACAAAAGCGGCACCGGCTTTTAGTAAACAATCAGTAAAACCACCGGTAGAAGCACCGGCATCGAGGCAGGTTCGCCCACTTACGGCGATGGCAAAATGCTGCAATGCTTTTTCTAATTTTAAACCGCCACGGCTGACATAAAGGCAGCGCACATAACTTGCCACCACTTCTATATTGGCATCAATATTGACTGCCTGACCGGGTTTTGTTAGCTTCGCGCCGTTGACCAGTATGCCACCATCCATAATGGCAGTGCGGGCGCTTTCTCGAGAAGGAAATAAATTGCGGCCTACTAAAATTTGATCAAGGCGATCTTGATTTTTATTCTTAGGTTGTTCCGCCGGATTTTTCATTTTATTCAATTTCACTTGGCAGCCGTGGGCGTGAAGCGTTGACTACCTTAACGCCTGGATATTTTAATGGCGTGGATATTGTAGAATAACAACTATCAGCTAAGCCGTCATATGTGGAGTAGACCTGGCTGGATGAAGACACCGCCTTGAAAGCGGCTGCCCCGAAAGGGGTTGGGGGTTCGAGTCCCTCCTGCTCCGCCACTTTTAAAACCCGATTTGATGTCAATGTAAGTCAATGCAAATCTGGGTCGCGCTATCAAATTCAGATCTCACTACTCTGAACCACAGAGAAGTTGAACTTCAGGCTGCCGCTCTGGCCATAGATTCTTCCGGCTCTGCAGGAGGGCATGGCTTTGTGCCGACGAGCTTGCCTTTAAAGCTCAAGCTTCAAGGTGCTGGCCTGGCAGTTTCGTGGCCCGGCGGCAGTTTTCAAACAAAAGACAATCAGCTGATTTTTTCTGCCCGCAGTGCCATTACCGTAGCTTCGATTAAACGCGCCGGTGGTAAAAGCGCTCATCCAAGCTACCTGGGCAAAATTCGCGTTGCTAATTTGAAAGGCAAGTTGCGAGTATCACTGCAAGTTGGCCTTGACCAATATCTGCGTGGTGTACTCGAAGCCGAAATGCCGGCCAGTTATCACCCTGAGGCGCTCAAGTGCCAGGCTCTGGCGGCGCGCACTTATGCTCTTAAACCAAGATTGCCTCACGATTTAGATCAAACCAATGTGTGCGATTCGTTTCTTTGCTGCCAGTATTTTGCCGGACTCGGTGCCATCGACCCACGCATCGAGCATGCAGTAGTTGCCACTGCCGGTCAGGTGCTCGCTTACAATGGGGAGCCGCTGCTGGCTCTCTTTAGTTCGAATGCCGGCGGCCATACTGAAAATTATGAAAATTGTTTTTCCGATCCGCAAAGCGGTGCTTTCCCACCGGCACCACTGCCATATTTAAAAGGCGTGGCGGAAGGTAAATTTGCAGTGCCGGCCGGTTCTGAAGCATTTTTGCGCTACCTGTATAATGCAGTGGCCGTCAAGCACGAGCAGATTTCGGCCGACAGCTGGACACCAAAATTTCACTGGAAAGTGCACTTATCTGCCGACGCTCTGGAAGCGCACATGCATCATGTGGTGGAGAAGTTAGCGGCCACTGCCGATACTGCACCATATGTGGTGCCGCCAAAATCGCGCGAATTCGGTCATATTCAAGGCTTTGAAGTTTTAAAACGTGGTGTTTCGGGCGTTGCCATCACTTTAAAAATAAAGACCAGCAGCGGTGATTGGCACGTCAGCAAAGAGCTTGTTATTCGCAAAGCTTTTGCCAATGCCGATGTGAAACTGGCCCGGCTGAGTAGTGCCCGCATTTTTTTTGAGCAGGGTGAAGACAAGCTGGGATTACTAAATAATCTGACTATCTTCGGCCTTGGTTTTGGTCACGGTGTCGGTCTGCAACAAACCGGTGCCCAGGGTTTTGCCCGGGCCGGCCAAAACTATCGCCAGATTCTCAGCCACTATTTTCCTGGCTCCGAGATTCAAGTTTTATAGCTAGGCTAAAGACCGGTATCGCTCTCGGGTACTTCAACCTTGACTTTGTCGGCAGATAGTTTAACCAGGAAAATCAACTCAGGCTTTTTCGTGTGCGGCACTTTTTTGAATGGTGCTGCAGCGTTTACAGCTCTTTGCAGAGCGCTCGAGATTTTTTCTTGATCTTCTTCCACTAGAGCTTGTTTTTCCAGTCGCTTAACGTTGCCGTCAGCGTCTACGCCCACAGTAAGTCTGATTTTCCACTTCTTGCGTTTGCCTTTTTCTTTCTTCAACTCTTGTTGAGCAAATTCAGGCAAAACCAGTTTTTCTTTAATAGCGTCTTTAACCTGCGCATAGAAAGCTGTGATTTCAGCGTCTGATGCCTCTTTAGCCGGTGCGCCGTCTTCATCGACTTCGTCTGCATCGGCATCATCGTCTTGCGCAGCTAGAGTGGTTCGGTCTGAAGCCAACTGATCGATTACGGCAATGGCAACCTTTGGATCATAAGACTTCATGCTGCTTTCTAAACTGAGCGGCTGGCCGACAACCAGGAATGATTTGCCTGGAATGATCGATAAGAAGGAAGCCAGTAAGACTTTTTTGTCATCGCCATCCTTGTTGGGGCCGTGCATGATAATCCAGTTGAGAGTGCCTTCACCAAGCACCTGTTTCCCTTGCTGGACAATCGGCTCGCGACCTTCAGCAGATTTCACATCTGTATATGGTGGTTTGCCGACAAAAGCAGCCAAATTATTCACCGGCGATGTGTCGCCGAATTCGGTCAAGATAATTTTCTGGTTGGCCAGGTTGGAGTAGATACCAAAGCTCGGATTAGGCTTGGTAATTTCGCTGGTGTCTTCATACCAGTGGTCGTTAATTGGATTGACTTTGAAACCAGCCGATTTAACAGCCAGTTCGGTTGCTTTTTCGGAATTGGGATGACCCGGAACAGAAGTACCGGTGGTGGTGCCCGGTTGAGTAGGATCTTTAGTCACTACCGCCGGTGGCTTAGGTAAATTCAGCAACGTAATAAGGAAAAGCGGCACCAGCACTGAAGCAGCAATGATTAGTTGCTTTTTGGTCAAGCCGGTTTTCTTTTGCATTACCTTAACGGCAGCCGAGGCCTTGCCTTTAACCGAGCTTGTATCTGGCTCAGGAGGCGGCGCATCGATGATATTGCCGCAATTGGTGCAAGGGCCGTAAGCGAAATTTTGAGTAAAGCAAACCGGGCAAGCAATGCGCTCGCTGCCGCCTTCAGGCTGAGAGGCGGCTACTACGTCAGCATCGAGTTTGGTGCGCAGGCCACCCAGGCCATCATCATTTTCTATATCTGTGGTGGAGCGCATTTTTTTGCTGCTCATATCGAGTAGCGCACCCATCCACATAAATTGGTAGCACTTCACCGGTGGTGCAGGCATGCCAGATTTTACTGTCTGGGGGCCGCTATGTAAGCCGATTAACTTATAGTCTTTGCAAACCAAGGCGCCGGCATTATCTGGCGGAACCGGCACGGTGTGCAACATATTTTTAGGCTGAGCGGCGCTGGCACTGCCGAAATAGTTGCCTTGCAACCAGATTGGTTTGCCCGAAAGCGGATCAAGATAAAAACACTGCAGGTTGTCCCAGTTATGCACTTCAAAATCGGTGTGTGAAGTCAAAGGCGGGCCCACAGTGCCGTTGCAATGGAAAGGCGTGCGCTTATTGATTTGTGAGGCGACACCTCGGTTAACCAGTTCACGCACCGCTACAAGCACGGTGAAACTATCAGAGCCTACTCGCTCTGCTAATTTTTCCAGAGTGAGAAATCCGTCCATGGCTTCCCATAAACGACTGACCATCCAGCGAATTTCTTCTGATGATGTCGAAGGATCATAAGACTGTACCACTCGCTGGTAGCGAGCTTCTCTGCCGCCCAGTTGGTCATAGACACTATCGAGTTCATTGGCGCGGCGCATGCCTTCCCAGACTAAGCGCTCGGCAGGGGCGTTAATCGGCGCTACATCGGGCCAAGGGAAAGTGCCTTCAGGTTCAAAAGTAAATCCAAAGGCTGGTTTCTTGCTAACCAGTTCAAAAAATGCGTAAGCAGGCAATAATTCAGGCTGGCGATAATAAACCAGAGGAATGGCACCATTGGCCAACTGCAGTCGAGCAACAGGTATATTGCGAGCGTCAATCAAGGTGAGCAGTCCGGAACGTTTTTGCTCTAAAAGAGTGTTGAGGACTTGCAAGAATTCCTGACCGCGGATGTTGCCTGACGACTCTACCCCATCTTTTTTGAATGGCAGTGAAAGGGCACGACCGAGTTCGGCTACTTTCTCAGGCATGAGCTCGGGCACATTGCCGTCCACCACCATAAGGGCCATGTCATTGGCCAGGAATGGCAAAAGTTCGCCAGGAGAGTTTGTCTGGGCGAGATACTGCGCCCGTGCTTGCACTTTGTCAAAATCGTTGTGCAAACTGAGAGTTTTGACACCCATCGTAATGTCCGGATGGGGGAAATAAATTGTCAGCGCCCATGGGGCGTCAGTGTAATGAAACACGTTACCGGCGGTGGTGACGAATCTGCTCTTAGATATCAGAAAACCCTGGGCCAGGAATTTCGGTGGATCTACTGTGCGGTCCATGACAAAACCAATTGCATTGGCCATGTCCTGTTCCAGAAGTTGAAAAGTCATAGGTATAGCTCGTTAGTAACCGTCCCTCAGATTCGGTTATACCACAGACCGGCGCGCCCTTTTACTGCTAAGCGAGGATATCTCCAAGGTCTTCTCATCTTGAAATGTCATGGTGTATATCGCTATTGCTATTTTCGTACTCACCGGCGTCTGGGGCTTTGATCAAATAGGCGTGTACCGTGCGACTGGCGGCCGGAAGGCAAAAACGACAGGCTTTATAGCCTTGCGCCCGCGCCAGTTTGATCGTGGGTAAATAAACCTTTCTGGACCTCGACATCATTAGTGTGTAAGGACAATTGGGCTGATGAAACTTACGCGAAACCAGATTGCCCTCATATTTATAGGTCACATGGCGGCCACTGGCCTCGGCGCCCGAATATTGGCTGGGTTGAAACAGCAGGGGTGCCCCCAGGTTCTCAGCTGAGGCTGCCGGTGAAGCTAAATAAGCTGAAGAGATTGAAACGAAGCCGCAAATAGCGACAATGATGACTATTTTCACAAGCATGCCGATGGTAGGAGTAAACTTTTAAACAGCCAACATTTATATAAACGTTTACCACTTTGATTTAGTTCAAAAAATTGTCTAAAAAAAGGCGTCTATTTTGACAGAAATTATTTCCCCAGCTTCCGCAGCCCTCAATGACAAACAGGCCGGTCGGCCAAGCGCACGCTACCGGGTCGCTCTTTCAACTCTGACTGATCTCTATCAACTGACCATGGCTTACGGTTATTTTGCCACCGGCACCATGAGCAAGGAAGCGGTTTTTCATATGTCATTTCGCAAGAACCCCTTTAATGGTGGCTTTGCTGTGGCCGGCGGACTTTCTGACTTAATTGATTTTGTTGAACATTTTCGTTTCGAACAAGCAGATTTGCAATTTCTGGCTGAGCTTCAAGGCTCTGATCACAAGCCGCTTTTCAGCGCGGAATTTCTTGATTATCTGCGCGATTTAAAATTGACTCTCGATATCGATGCCGTTGCCGAAGGTGAAGTTGTTTTTGCCCACGAGCCATTGGTGCGCGTTAGAGGCCCCATCATTCACTGCCAATTGCTCGAAACCGCTTTGCTTAATATCATCAATTTTCAGACATTGATTGCCACAAAAGCGGCCAGACTAAAGTTAGCTGCCCAGGGCAAAGAAGTTCTAGAGTTTGGTTTGCGCCGCGCTCAAGGTATCGACGGTGGTTTGAGCGCCAGCCGCTCAGCTTATTTAGGCGGCTGCGACGCCACCTCCAATGTTTTGGCCGGCCGACTTTACGGTATTCCGGTGAAGGGCACTCACGCGCACAGTTGGGTTATGTCGTATGACGACGAGCTCACTGCTTTTCGTGAGTATGCTCGCGCCATGCCCAACAATTGCATTTTTCTTGTAGACACTTACGATACGCTGGCCGGTGTGGCCAACGCTATAAAAGTAGGTCTGGAGCTGCGGGCTTGCGGTCATGAACTGGCCGGTGTGCGCCTTGATTCGGGTGACCTTGCCTACCTAAGTGCTGAAGCGCGCAAAATGCTTGATGCCGCCGGATTTTTACAAGCGCAGATTGTCGCCTCTAACGATCTGGACGAAGCGGTGATTGCCTCGCTCATCGATCAAGGTGCCGCAATCGATGTCTGGGGCGTCGGTACGAAGCTTGTCACTGCTTCAGATCAATCGGCTTTAGGCGGCGTTTATAAACTCTCGTGCGTACGCGACCAAGCCGAAGATACTGTCGACACTAGCTGGCAATATCGATTGAAACTCTCCGAACAGGTAATCAAAATTTCTACCCCGGGCATTCACCAGGTGCGTCGCTTTTACCTGGCTCAAGACGCCCACCAGGATGGCCGTATGGGTGATAAGCGCTTCATCGCCGACATGATCTTTGACTGTCAAAATGATGCCATTGCCGAAAATTTAGAGCAACCGGTCATTGTTGATCCGATCGATTTTACAAGAAGAAAAAGCATTTCGGCTCAAGCAATTTACGAAGATCTGCTGGTGCCGATTTTTAGAGGCGGCAAGCTGGTCTATAACGAGCCCACTCTCGAAGAAAGCAGAGCGTTGCGCCACATGCGTTTGCAGAGTTTCCACCCATCGATTTTGCGGCTCCTCAATCCGCACCAGTATCCGGTCGGTCTAGAAGCCGGACTGCACAAAATGAAGCTCGATATAGTGATGCGCGACCGTGGATTCGCTCACCAATAAATCTCAGTTTACAAAAACTTGTTTTAGAAACGAGGTCTGCGAGAGGAAAGAGTGACCAGGTTACTTTCTCGCTGGCTGCGCGGGTCGGCAGTGGAGCCCCCGGACATGCGTTTTTCGATACCTTCCATCCATCTAGTAAGTACGACCAGGTGATTCAAACCTTTCTCACCCAACTTCTCTTTATGCGCTTTCAACTGCCTGTAGTATTTGAGCAAAGCCGTGAAAAGTCTGAAGGATGCTTCTGTATCAGATTCGCCATAACAGCTCAAACCGAGCTCGGGCACAGAGGCAACAAATCGATTTTTGACTTTCCACAATTTAGCTGAAAGAAGGCCATCACTGAAGGGAAGAGGTACTTCTCTTACTTCCTGGTTGTTAGTTAGCTTCATTCAAAAACGCCTATTCAAGGATTCCGTTTTGATATAGCGACTTGACGCATGGTTCTAGTATAACTCTTAATGCGATGGCGTCTAGTCTTACATTATCAAAAGACTATTTTACCGTTCACCTCGACTGTGCAGATATTTCACGCAAACTGCCATCAATAATTTCGCTTTCAACATCGTCATCGATGGCAAACCACTTTGTTTTTGCATTGGCGCGAAACCAGATAAGCTGCCGCCTGGCCAGCGCTGTGGAGTGTTTGATGATTTGATCGCGAGCCTCTTCGAGTGTCAGGTGACCATCTATATGCTGAATCAATTCACTGTATGCCACTGTGTTTGTAAGAGCTTGTGTCGCCCCATATTTTGCATAAATAGATTGCACTTCATTTAGCAGACCGTTTTCTAATTGCACATCAATGCGTTCGATAATACGCTCTTTGAGGAGCTCGCGGCGATTGGCTGTAAGGCCTATCCAGACTACGTTATAAGGCACCGGTTCGCGACTGGCTGCTTGTGAAAAAGGCACATTTAAAACACGTGAAACTTCAATGGCGCGAATCAAACGAAAGCGATCGTTCACACCAATTTTTTCTGCCGATATCGGATCAAGCTGGCGCAAAATTTCACGTAAATGCTCAATACCGTGCTCCTCTGCCACTTTAGCAAGCTCGGCACGCAACTCTTCTTGTGGCTCCACTTCTGGCATGCGCAATCCTTCCAGCAAAGCTCTGACATAAAAACCAGTGCCGCCGCAAATAACTGGAATTTTGTTTTCAGCGATCAAGTTTGAAAGTACTTGCCCTGCCTCTCTTTTGTACTGTGAGGCAGTATAAGTCCCGTCAGGTTCGATGATGTCGAGCATGTGGTGCCTGATGCCGCCCTGCTCAACTAAAGATGGTTTGGCCGTGCCGATATTCATATATTTGTAGATGGTGCGCGAATCGGAGGCGACCACTTCGCCGCCGAGCTTCTGAGCAATAGTAATAGCCAGACTGCTTTTGCCCGAGCAAGTGGGCCCGACGACGGCGACAACCAGGGGCAACTGAGGCTCTAAATCGGTGCTGGACATCAAACTAATTGTAAGCTCTGATTGCTTGAGAAAGCGTGGCAAAACAGGCCAAACCAACCCAGAACAAATAAATCAGAGTGATAATCGGCGGCACCACCAGACAAATTAGCGTCAGCTTTATACCGGTTGTTCGCAATGAAGTTTGAAAGGCGATCCACTGGAGAGCAACAAACCACAAGGCCGGTAAGGCAGCGACAAAAAAGAACAGGGGAGTGTGGCGCAGGCAGGCCACTGGGCCGAAAAAGGCAAAAGGTAGGAAGGCCCAGCCGGTAGCGATAAAAGCATTGCCGAAGCTCAAGCGGTGACCACGCAAGAAGATGCTGAGATAATAGAGGATGCATGAAAGCGTCACCCAGTAACCCATTCCTGAAAAGAGAAAGACAAAGCAAGCAAGCATACTCTGAGAAGATCCGTCGGCTCTAAAGCGTAAAAATGCCGGAGAGGCTATGGCTAGAACGACGAGAAGGGCCGCACCAGCTAGGTTTCCCAGGCTGGCAGGAAAGCGTGTGGAGTCGCTCAAGATAAGCATTGTTTGCCGGGGAGCAACCAGTACACCATAGAAAATGTCGGCCCAGAGATTAAAGCGATTTTTGTAAACGCCTCTGGCTTTGCCGCTACTTTGTTCGTGCGCCCCGGTTATCTCCAGGTCGACCAGCGGATCAGCTTCGACAGCCTGTTGACCCTCGCGGGGTGTTTGAATCAATACCTGCCTGAACGCTTGCTCCAGTTCTCGAGGATCACTTTCAGAAATACGTTTGTGCGGCGAAACCGGTGTTTCTGCAGCATTGTTCGCGTCATTATTCTCAGCTTCAGTTTGGTCTGCCACTGCGGTTTTGACTTCCGTTATTGCATGAGCCAGAGCGGCTGTTTGTTTAGCTCGGCGTTCAGTTGCGCCGGAATAAATTTATCGAGCGGAGTAGCTGCCGCATTTGGTGCGCCCAGTTGCACCCTGCCTTCCATCAAGTTGGCCAAGAAGCTGCCGCTGTCGTTGTCGTCAACGGCCAGATCATTTTTCAACTGCAAGCGTTCTTTGCTGATTTTTTGCAATAATGCCAGAGCATCGGTATACGAACCAAGCTCATCGACAAGACCTAGTTTGAGAGCCTGACGACCAGAATAGATGCGGCCATCGGCAATGGTTCTTACTTTTTCAATGGGCATTTTGCGGCCGTTCGCCACAGCGGTAGTGAACTGATCATATGAATCCATAATCAGCGCCTGCAAAATATCGTGCTCTTCTTTGGTCATTTTTCTGTAGGGCGAAGCGATGTCTTTAAAAAGACCAGACTTTATTACTTCTGGTTCTAGACCGACTTTGTCAGTCAATCCTTTGAGGTTCATCAGATTAATAATCACACCAATGGAACCGGTCAATGTGCCCGGATTGGCTACGATTTTGTCAGCGGCGCAAGCGATGTAATAACCGCCTGAAGCAGCAACATCACCCATTGATACCACTACCGGTTTGCCTTTTTCTTTTAGCTCCAAAATTGCTTCGTGAATTTCTTGCGACATAGGCACTGTGCCGCCTGGCGAATTAACACGCAAGAGCACAGCTTTGACTTTTTTCGATTTCAGCGCTTTGCGTAATTCTTTTAAAACTGAACTGGAAGTTCCCGCCGATGATGTGAAAATCGAACCGTCGGCTTTGTCGATAATCATGCCGCTTAAACGCACCACTTGAATGTGGTCACGAAAGCGATTCATGATGCCATCCGATGAAGACGAAGAATCATCTTTATTGCTGTCGCGATCTTGACCGCCTGCGCTTTGAGTGAGAACCGCAGCTGGAACTGCCAGCACGCACAGGGCTAAAATTAGCCAGACGAACCAACGTTGATTAATGCGCATGCGCTTGTCACTCGATTTTCAGTTTATAAGGTTTTGTCTTTTGCGGCTTTATCTGCCAGAGCTGAACCAGCGGTGCTTTCACCGAGGTTTTGCAATTCGTCTTGCACAGCTACATCGAGCTTGCCCACTGCATCTGCACCGGCCATATCAACGAGACCCTGGCGATAGCGGTGAATATCATCACTGATGCCGATGACGTCACGTTGCGCTTTGCGCACTGTGTATTCCATCTCTAATTGTTTGGCGGCGTCTTGACCGGCACGCGCCTCTTTCATCATATTGTTCAACTCTTCAAAATCAGTGGTGGCACGATTGAGAGTGATCACATTTTTCTTGTAGAGACGATAGTTATCGACCAACTTGTCCGAGGTTCGGCGCACCAAATCATAGAGGGCGATAAGTTCGGATTGCCCCAACTGAGCCATTTTTTGATCTCTGCGTTCAACAACACCCATTACCTGACCGAGGGCCTGCTGGCTGAAGTTTTGCATGATGTAGGTGCCCTGGGTGGGCGCGAAGATACCGGCAGCACCAATTGAACCGGCCAGCACGCCGCTTAAGGCGCGAGCCATAACAGTGGCGGCATGACCCTTGTCACTATTCGGCACCAGTTTTTGCACCACAAATTGAATATCAGGGGAGCGGTTCAGAGTAGCGTCCCAGAGTGCGGCAATTTGTCTTTGTTCGCTGGTCTCTAAAAATTCTGCTTTCGATTTTGTTTCATCTTCGTTTTGAATCAATGCCAGCGGAACGGCGTTTACATCGCGGGCGGTCTCAGTCAGGCTGTGGCCGAGGTTGTTGCCTTTTTTTTGCTTTTCAGCCTTACCGGGCTTGACGCTGGTTGAAGGCAGACCTTCGGCCGGAGCAGTGCCGTTCGGTAATTTATTATCTTCAGTGGCGCGGATTTTAAAAGTAGTAGTGGACTCGCCCTCAGCTGACGGCTGAGCCGGAGTTGCAGAAACAGGCTCATCGTCGCCCAGTTTCATTGGAGAAAGGTCGGCACTTGGAGCGGTGGCGGGAGCAGCGGCAGCGGCCTGTGCAGAACTGTCGCCGGAAGGAGCTAAATCAGTGGAAGCGGACGCACTGCTGGTGGTACCAGTGCTAGATTCAGTGCTATTGGCGCTGCTGGATGCCGAGTCACTAGATTCGGTGCCTTCATCTAATTTGTTATTAAGAGGAAGTTGCAGATTCGATTTCTTTTGCCCTAATGAAAGTGCGAAAGCCGGTGCAATACCAGTGGAGCCTACCAACAACAGTGAACAGGCCAAGCCGGTGACTTTGCGGGAGACTTCTGTTTTGCAGGCTTGTGCATGGAAAAAGCGCAACCGGGCAAGCTTTTTTAGGAACATAAAATGGTGGGTCCTTTTTCTTTCTCTAAACTGTCTGTTTACGTAACTGTTATACGGAGACGTCGACGAGGTTAGGAAGTTTCGATGACAAATACTGAAGTGAGTGTACCTACGCAACCGCCAATATACCATGAGATGATCTCTTTGAAAGTTACCTTTTGTCAATCTCAGATGGCATCTTGAGAATTTGTATTCAAATTTTATGAACTCTTGAAAACCGCCACTATCCCTTCTGCGAAGACTTCAAAGCAAATAAGATTAAACAAACTAAAACTGCCATAGTTGAAATTTGATCAACAGCCGACGGCAAATATTTCGTAAATAAGTCTGGTGCGCTCAGTTGCGGCAAAAAGATGTATATCTTGCATATAAGAGCGACCGCTGCCGATGCCATCAGCAGCGGTGCCATGGCATTAGGCGAACCGCCTGAAGCTCCGGCCGAGCCTCGGCGACCGGCCATAGGCAAAACATCATCGTCGTCATCAATATCTAGAGCGCCGGCCCGACGGTCGGTGCGTGGCATTCTACGCTCGCGAGATTTGTTGCGGCGGTCTTTCGGGCCTACCAGCAAATCTTCATCATCATCATTATTAGTATCACCAGTGGCTAATAATTTTGATCCGCGCATTCCTTTTTTACTGTCGTCTGCTTTCGCTAATGGTGCTGGAGCAGGTCCGCTTGGTACCGGGGTCGGCATTGGAGTCGGCACTGTTGTCGGTGCCGCATTAGCTGTTTGAACGCCATAATCGTAGTGCGCAGGCCCCTGGCCTGGATTGGACATGCCTGGTAATGGCGCCGGATTGGGCTGAGCGCTTTGGGCCGCCATACTATATTGCGAGTTTGAAGGGCTTGGAGCCGGCCGCGGTTCATAGCTGGGAGCAGAGGTGGGCGCTGTGGGCGGTCCTTGTGCAGGTCCCCCTGGCACTGGTTGCTGACCGTAGCCATAATTTGCAGATCGAGGCATGGGTTGCTCGTTCTGTGGCGGGCTTTGTTGCATCTGTTGCATTTGCTGCATTTGACTTTGCGGCGATTGCATCGTTATCGGTGCCGGTGGTTTGGGCGGCTCAGGTGCAGCAGAAGCTTGGCTTGGTTGGGCCAGTGGAGTTTTTTGCCGTGGTGCTCTAACTGCCAGTAGTGGCGAGCGCAGCACGGTTGGGTCATCTACGTCTTCTGCTTCTTCGTCGAAAATTTCGTCTTCATAACCGTCTTCAACGTCACCTAAAATCGGTGAACGCAGGCGGTGATGGGCTCTTATCTGACCGGCGGCTTTGCCTTGAATGCCCGGATCTTCAGCAAGACCGGCCTCAGGATCAAAATCATCGCCGCCTAAAAGCGGAGAGCGTAAACCTTTGCTTTGGTGACGGCCCGGCTCAAGCTTGGCGGCTGGTCTCGGTTCCTCTTCATCAAATTCGTGACTACGATGTGGGAATGTGGATTTATGGTCTTTATTTTTGCCACCATCACCGCCACCGCCGAACATAGGTGACCGCAAACCACCGCCACCACGTGATTTTGAATTATTGACCTTGGGCTCCGGTGCGTCATCATCGTCATCATCAGAGCGCAAAAGTGGTGAGCGTAATCCCTTACTCTTACTTTTATTTAATACAGGCTGTTCTGCTGGTTCGTCCGCATCACCGTCATCATCACCGCCACCGCCACCAAAAAGTGGTGAGCGCAATTTCGGCCGAGGTGCGGCAGGTGCCGATGAAGCAGGAGCCGCAGGGGCTGGGGAGAGTGGTGCTGGTGCCGGTGCCGGTATTGAAGGCTTAGGCGCTTGCAGTCTGCCGCCGCATTCGCGACAAAACTGAGCCGACTCCTCGTTTTCTACCTGACAAATCTGGCACTGAATCACTGACACTTTCCTCACGCGAAGATCCTAAATGCCACTTTATACTGAGCGGCGCGGAAAACCCAGTGTAAAGCATCTATATATAGAAAGTTAAGTAGTTTTTTTACGTCTGCAAACTCGATTACAACGGTTGTCAGGCCCCTTTCGTCAATTTACCTGTTGATTTCTTGGAAGGCGCTAATTATTTGCAGCCCTTCAAGTGTTAGACTGCAACCACAGTTCCGCTTGACTGCTATAGTCAATCGATTCAGAACTTCACGATTCTCATGAACCGGAGAGAAAATTACATGCGCAGTTCCAAGGCTATATGTTTAGCAGCAAGTTTGATGCTGGCAATGACGCCTGCCACAGTTTGTATGGCAGCCGATCCGCACCTCAACTTTAAAATATATAGCCCACAAGATCCGCCTGCTGAAAGTCCTTCTGGTGAAGAAGCACCTGGTGTGGATGTTACTCCGGCTATTGAGACCGCGCCCAGTGAAACCACTACAAAAAATGCAGCACCACAAGCATCTATTTTTGAAGACGAATCTGCCACTAAGGCCGATAAAAACGATGCACCATCTTTAAACACGCCGCTTCCTGAAACTACAGAGGCACCATTGGCGGTGGAAAAGCCTGTTACTGAAACTCCGGTTGCTGAGACACAGGTTTCTGAAACTCCAGTGGCCGACACCACTCCTGCAGCCGAGACTGAAACTCCAGCCGCCGGCATTTCATCAACGGTTTCCACCACCGAAGTGCGCACCGAAGGCAAAGAGAAAGAGTCCAAACTCTTGCAAGGTTTTGTGCGATCGGTACCGGTTGGTACCAAAATTCCAATCGTCATGGATACCGCCGTTGATTCTGATACCAGTCAGGAGGGCGACGAATTTTCAGCCAGAACTTCTGAAGATTTGACTATTGACGGCAATACCGTAGTGCCTGCCGGTTCAATCATCAAAGGCAGAATTGCTACATTGAATTCTCCTCGTGCTCTTAATCGCTCTGGTTCGGTAGCGCTCAAATTCGACAACATCACCACTCCTGATAATCGCCAGATTCCACTGGTGGCAACACTTGTTGCGCGCGGTGGAGTAGTGCACGCCAGGCGAGGTTTGAAAGATTATTCCATCGATGCCGGAACTGTCGCCCTGCCTGTTTTGCTAGGCCTGGCCATTGGTGCCGTCGCCGGTAAGAGCAATTCCACAACTACCAGCACTTCAACAACCGATGATAATAAAATGGGCAAAGCCGGTGCTGCCATGATTGGCGCAGGTGTTGGTCTGGCAATCGGTGTGGCCGTCTTGCTGGCTAAAAAAGGTAAGAAAATCGAAGTTCGCCCGGGCGATGAATTGAAAATCGAACTGGCTGAAGAACTTCGCATGCCAACCATGTGATCGTTAACCATGTAATCGTTAACCATGTAATCGTTAACCATGTAATCGCAATCTTAAGATCTTACGCAAGAAAATCTTTCAACAAGCCGCAAGGCTCCATCATGACAGAGCTAAACGGGTTTCGCAAGAAACCTGTTTTTGTCCTTTGAGGAAAAAATACAGGGGAAACCCGCAATCTGATTTAGCAAAAGCAACCGGTCCTAATCAGGATAAATAGCATGATGGCCGATTGCGGCAGACGATAAATTAGAGATGGTCCGAAACCAAAGACAATTTGCAATTTTGGTTCGTAATTGGTTATTCCAAAAGCGCGGGACCCATCATGCCTTCAACACAACATTTATCAAGAAACGCCAGCCCGCGCGATGCCAAATTGGCTTGCGGCATGTCGATGTTTCTGCCCGGACTGGGGCAACTCTATAATCAGGAGCCGCGCAAAGCCACGTTGTTTATGGCTGCCGGTGCGGTGAATTATCTGTTTATTCTTGCCCTCTTGCTGATGTCGCCCTTGATGCATTTGCTCAATGACTTTGGTAAATCAAATCAGGTGCGGCTAAACTCCGCTTTAGCAGGCTCGCTCAGCAATTTGCACGCAGGCTCTGGGGCATTTCTAATTTTGCTGTCGCTCTTTTTTGCCTTCGCTCTATTTGCCGCTCGTGATGCGTACGATAAAGCCCAGTTTTTTCAGCGTAAAGCTCTTAATCAAGATCATTTTTTAGAGATGCCCGAGGCCACAAGCGGTTCTTATTTATTTCATATCAGCATCTTGCTGTCATGTTTGATTCTGGCATTCTTCTTTTTGATTCCCCCTGCGCCCCGCGAGCAAATGACTGTTTTTGAATTCAAACAGAGTGTAGAAAATGCCAGAGAAAACAAGAAAGCAATCAAGTTTTCTGACCACGCCGCTAGAGCTGGTGGCGTGCGCGATGTGCGCAGGCCACCAGCTGTAGCTAAACCAATGGCGACAACACCGAGGGCGGTCACAACGTCTCAACCGGCAGTAAACGCAAACCAATCACAGTCTGCAAAGGCCGAGCCCACTCCCCTACCAAAACCAAACTTGCAGCCGGTTGCTCGCCTTCATACTCCGCTGCCTGAACTCAAGCCTGTTCCTGTTCCTGTTCCTGTTCCTGTTCCTTCGCCGGTCATTGCACCGATGGCTGCCATTGCAAAAAATCCGGTTTTGCCGGCTGCACCACCGATGATGCCCACGCCAGTAACTAACAATCATCCAGGTGCAGTATCACTTCCGGCGGTCACCACATCTGGTGCATCTGCATTCGTTGCACCTCGCGCCCCGACTGCCAGTTCAGCCGATGCCGCTCCTGGCGCCAGCGGACCGGTGAAAATCGCTTCGGCCAATCCAGGTTCTAGCGGTGCGCCTGTGCCTCTGCCTGTAGGAGCGCGCAGTGGTTCGCCTTCTTCTAGTTCTTCATCTAGTTCTAGTTCAGGGCCGGCGCCCACGAGCGGTTCGCCGGCTCGCGGCCCGGGAGCACTAGGACCTGTGCTGCATAAAGGTGGGAGAGAAAAGGCTGCGAACTTTGATGGCGACAAAGAGAAGGAGGGCAACGATGTAACCGTGGCAGATTTTGGTCCTTATATGATTCAGTTGCAAGCCCGCATTAAACGGAACTGGTTTCCGCCAAAAATTGGCCGCACAAAACGAGTCAAAGTCATTTTCAATATTAGTCGCGATGGGCAGCTCAGCCGTCTTCGTCTGGTTCAAACTTCCGGGCTGACTATTTCAGATCAAGCTGCTTTCAAAGCAGTGGAGGCTGCCGCTCCATTTATGCCCTTGCCAAAAGGCGCACCGGCCGACGTTGATATCGAATTTACTTTCGACTATAACGTATTTAATGGAGGAGGCGCCCCCTCCGGCAGCTTGCAGGCTTTTTGAAAACTAAAACGTTAACGGTTCAGTTTTAGAAACTCAAACGTTAACGGTTCAGATCTGGGCACCGCTAGTGGTAGCATCGGATATATTTCCCTTTGCAACTCGCTCTGATGAAGAATTACAACTGGGATAAACCCTGAGTTTCAACTAGCCCAATCACGCGCTCAGCATCAGCCAAAAACTGTTAGCTTCGCGTTCCTTTTACCGATATAGTGATGATTACAGTAAGCAAGCGCAAAGTATTTCAGTTGCCAGCAGGAATTTAAGTTGACGAAACTCGTTGTCAATCGCATCGCGAAGCCTGTAGCCTGACCGGGCTTCAGTTTGAACTATGCTAAAATCAGTGAAATTCGATATTTACTTAATTCTCGAAGCAATCAACTTGAAACACTGCTCCAGACCGATAAGCGATGTGCTGCGCACTTACTTCCATAGTCTTCCATTAGAAGCGTAGGACACAGTTATGACCGCAGCATCACCAAGACAACAAGGCGTGCAAAAAGACCCCAACACTGCGGGGTTGATGTCGCTTATCCTGCCGGGACTAGGCCAACTTTATAATGGAGAGCAGCGCAAAGGCATGCTCTTCATGCTGGTTGGGGTGATCAACTATTTGTGCTTGATCGGCATTATTTTCGCCGGCTCCATTATGCAGAGCTTATTGAGCTTCGGCACCGGCAACCAGATGAAGTTGAACAGTGCTCTGGCTGATTCCATCAGTCAACTGCAACTTGGTTCGGGCGCTTCGTTCATGCTCATTGGTCTTTTCCTTTCATTCGCTGTTTTTGCCGCTCGCGATGCTTTTGATAAAGCCTCCCATCTGCAGCGCAAATCTCTCTATCACGACTACTTCCTGGAAATGCCTGAGGCCACCAGTGGTTCGTATATTTTCCACATCAGTATTTTCCTTACCTGTTTCTTGCTGGCCTTCTTCTTCTTAATTCCGCCACCACCCAAGTCACAAGTAACCGATATCGAATTTATTCAAAACGAAGAAAATACAAAAACTCCGCCGAAGACAGAGAAGCGCGCTGCGCATAACTCTAAGGCCGGTGGCAAGCACGACCCTAATAAGCCATCGGTTCAACCTTCGCCTGCACCAAAGGCAGCAAGCAAGCCGTCTGAACAACAGAAGCCGGCCGAGAGCAAACCGACTCCAACAAAGGCTACACCAACTCCTACGCCGAGTCCTACTCCTTCTCCGCGTCCGACACCACGTCCGTCGCCGACGCCAAGTCCGACTCCGTCACCAAGCCCGTCGCCCAGCCCAAGCCCATCGCCGAGCCCGTCTCCCACTCCGACACCGGCTCCAAAAATGCCTAACTTGACTCCGTTCTTCAAGCCTTCGGCAGCTCCGTCGCCCAGCCCATCGCCAAGCCCTGTGGCCATGCCTAAAATGGGTAGTCCGTCGCTTGCGCCTATGCCTAGAGCCGGTGTTGGTGCAGGTTCTGCTCAAGCGCCCGGTCCGGCTCCAGCTCCTGTAAATATTGCCTCAAGTTCCGGCGCAGCCGGAGGCGGCGGGCCGCCCACACCAGTTCCTGTTGGTGGTGGCTCTCCTAATCGTGGTGGCGGCAGTGGCCCTGGGCCTTCGCCAGCTCCAACCCGCGCCGGTCGCGGTTCCGGTGGGGGAGCCGCTGGTGGTGGCTCACCTGGTATATCCGTTGCACCGTCTGTGGCTCGTCCAGCTGGTGGTGGCAATGGCAGCGGTGAAGCCGGCAATCCTGATAACGGCCCCGGGCGCCCGTCAGTGGCTGCTAAAGCTGATGTTGACTTCGGTCCATACATGGCAGACCTGCAAAGAAGAATCAAACGTGCCTGGTTCCCACCTAAAGGGAACGAGTCGAAGCGGGTCAAAGTTGTTTTCAAGGTGCACCGTGACGGCCAGATGACTAACCTGAGAATGGTCACTTCATCTGGCTTAACAATAGCCGACCAGGCCGCTTTGAAAGCAGTTGAGAATGCTGCTCCCTTCAGACCGCTTCCAGCCGGTGCGCCTGACGACGTAGATATCGAGTTCACCTTTGACTACAACGTATTCAACGGTGGTGGTCATGGGACCTTCCGGAATTTCTGATAGACTCATCAGAGACTCACGGCTCAAATAGTAAGTTCTGTTGGATTAGCCAACGATAAGGAGATGTTGATAAACGTTTATGGAAAGTAAATTCCTCCAATACTTCCTCGAGTTCATGATCCATGACTGGTTCGCGTCTATTCCAATTACGATCTGCTCAGTTCTGACGATTGCAGTAACTGTCGAACGTTATATGTACTATCAGCAGAATCGTCGTGACGTCACACAATTCATTCACACCTTGCAGCGTTATCTAGAAACAAACGATTTGCAAAAAGCACAGAAAGCCTGTAGCCAACTTGGCGGCGTTATCGGCGAAGTGGCTGAAGAAGGCGTTCGTCTGATGGCTGATCAAAAAGAAGACTTCTCCAAAGCTTTCGACATTACCGTCGGTCTGGTATCACGTAAGCTGGAAAAACACTTAGCAGTACTGGGCACCATCGGCGCCACCTGTCCGTTCATCGGCCTCTTCGGCACAGTGGTTGGGGTTGTATTCACCCTTGACCAACTTGGCGCATCCGGCGGCGGTACTCCAGTGGTAGTAACCGGTGTGGCTAAAGCTTTGATTGCAACAGGTTATGGTTTGATCGTTTCGATTATGGCTGTAATTTTCAACAACACATATACCAACACTGTGAAGGGTTTCACCGACGACTTCTTGTTGCTCAAACTGCTCTTCTTGAGCTTTGTCGGAACCGAATCAGCAACACACTAATTTGAGCCAACTACTTTTGGTATCAGGGGGGCACACGCATGTCTATGGGAGCGGTCGGTGATCAATTCACCGATATTAACGTAACCCCGCTTACCGACGTGTTTCTCGTCTTGTTAGTAATCATGATCTTGATTGCGCCTTTGATCGACAAATCAGATTTGAAGATCAAACCGCCAGAGACCAGGAATGCTAAAAAAGACGAAGCCACCAAAGGTATCAGCATCGATATCGACAAAGACGGACAGCTGGCCATTAACGGCAAGTATGTACGCGATCACGATATTACGATCTTGACCAAGATGATCAAAGATCTCAAAGATAAACAGCCCACCAATACTGATTTGCACCTTACTCTCAATGCCGACGGCGACGCCAAGCAAAAAGATGTGGTGGAAATCATGAGTGCTGCGGCCGCTGCCGGCGTAACAAAAATGCGCGTAGCGACTCAGCAACAGACGAATTACTAAAAGGCACTACAAGTGTCTAAAATGATCTTGGGTCTGATCGGCAGCAACGTCAGTCGCTCTTTTTCACCTGTAATTCATCAAGCTTTTTTTCAAGCTTCAGGCATCAACGGCGAATATCGCTTGCTTAGCGTGAGCGAAAGCGAGCTGGCTTCAACGCTGAGCCAGTTGACCTGCGCGCCGCTTTTCACGCGCGGTATTAATGTCACCATTCCTTATAAAGTGGTGATGCTCGACTTTGTCGATCATGTCGAAAGCGCAGCGCAAACTGCCGGCGCCATTAATACGGTGGTCTTTAGTTATGACCAATCTACTATCAGTAAGCGCTCAGGCTACAACACTGATATAGCCGGCCTCAAGGCCAGTCTGGAGGGCTCTCTAGACGTCGCCAGCGTAATTGGGGCACGTGCGGCCGTGCTCGGTCTGGGCGGTGCTGCTCGCGCTTCTGTTATCGCCCTATTTCAGATGGGCGTGCGTGACATAGTTCTGATCGGTCGAACCCTTGAGCGTGGCCGCAGTTTTATCGACAGCATGAAATTCGAAGGTGTAGCTTTCACCTTGTATTCAACGGAAGACGAACTGCCAGAAGATCAGGCCGAAAATTTTCGAGCGATCAAAGAAACTCTTTCAACTTGTTCAATTTTTATACATGCCACTTCAATTGGTCACAATGATGACCAGTGTCCGCAGTGGCTACCGGGGCTAATTTCGGCTTTGCCGCAAAATGCTCTAGTTCAAGATCTGGTTTACGCAAAATCTGATGATGGCACCATTGTTTGCAAATTAGCTGACGAACGGGGTCTTATGTGCGCCGACGGCAAAGCCATGCTGGTGCATCAAGCAAGGCATGCATTTGAGCTCTGGACCGGCTTCTTGCCGCCTTATGAAGACGGTATGCAAGCGCTGGAAAAAGCAATAAAAGCGATTTAGTTGTCGAAGAAAATCGGCACTAATTTCATGGCTAATCCGAGTTCGCCTTCGATGGCGAGCACACCAGATAAAGCCGCAGTCATGGCCGACATTTTGCCGTTGATGATTTGATGCAAATCATCTGAGTCGATTGTAATCTGGCAATCAGCTGGGCTGTAACCCGATGAGCCATGTTCTACAAACTCGCATGTGCCGTCTGAAATTTTTGTCAGATAAGCCGCTGCGCCGTCGCCTTTGATGTTAATCAAATAAGTGGCGCTGAGATTTTTTGCCGCTTCTGGTCTGAAGCGTTTTCTCAAAACTGCAATTGTCTCTTCTGCTGACACTGTAGATGACCTCAAAGTGGCTTTTGACTGAGCCGCTGATTATAACCCAATAGCTCTTTTCATGCTAAGTTTGACCGGCTATATTGAGAAACTGATGTCTGATTTTAAAAATTTCGGCGGCAAAAAAGAAGATAGTGCAAAAGCTGACGGCAGCGATAGGCCGCCTATACAGCCCTTTCGCAAGGGTAAGGGGCGTAACTTTCAGCAGATCGCCAAAGTGTTGCCGAAAGTGTTACGTCAGCTCGGTATCGACAATCGCTTAAAAGAACACACATTCCTCCATCTCTGGCCTCACATTGTCGGCGAACCCTTTGCCTCGCGCACCAGGCCGCTCTTCATTGATCACGAGCGCAATGTAGTGATTGCCGTGAAAGACGCGGCTACGGGTCAGGAGATTAGTTTTTCCAAAGCCGATTTGATCAAAAAATTAAGACAGGCTGCGCGCGGCGTCGGTATTGAAATAACCGGAATGCGCTTCGATATGAAGCGATTTTCGGAAACATCCGAAAACAATAATCCTTCGCCCTTCGTTTATCAGGAACCCCTGCCTGAGCCCACAGAAGCAGATCTGGCGCTGGTTGACTTAACTGTAGAAGAAGTTTTGCAAATCGCGTCTATTACTAACAGTAATGACCGCGAGTCTGAAAATGGCGACGAATTCGCACCGCTCGCCCTGCGCATGCGTGCCCTGTACGAGAAAGAATTGCGTTTGAAGAAATGGCGCTCTGTCCACGGCTTTCCACATTGCAGTAATTGCGGCGATGTAGCCGGTCGCTTACATGGGGAGAAACTCATCTGCGCTCATTGTTTCGCCACGAATATGTTGGAAATGCCCCGCGGTGGCTATGCATAGTCGACTGCAAAATGAAGAATCTGACACCTTGCGCCAGATCTCAGGCTCCCTCGTGACTACTGTGTTATCATCAGCCTTCTTTGAACCCATGCTTCGCCATAACGGCCGGACTTTTTAACGCATGATTCGACTGCAAAACGTTTCTAAAAACTACGGCGGTAGACCCGCTCTGGTAAACATAAACTTGCATATTGCCCTTGGTGAGTTCGCCTTTCTAGTCGGACCAAGTGGTGCAGGCAAGTCGACACTGATGCGCCTGCTCTATCGTGAAGAAACACCAACTACGGGTAATGTTTTCATCGGCGGCGTCAATCTCAATCGCATGAACTCCGGTCAGATTCCGCTTTTGCGCCGCAGACTGGGAATTATCTTTCAAGATTTCAAATTGCTTCCCAGTCAGACGGTCTTTAATAACGTCGCTTACGTTTTAAGAGCACTGGGCGTTGACGAGAAAGAAGTGGCTAAGCGCGTTAATAGCGCTCTGGCTGTGGTCAACCTTGAACACAAGTTTGACGCCTACCCCGGAGAACTTTCTGGTGGTGAGCAGCAGCGAGTAGGTATCGCCCGGGCGATTGTAAACGGACCGCCGGTTTTACTGGCTGATGAACCGACAGGAAACCTTGACCCTGCCACATCATTAGAAATTGTGCAGCTGCTTGAGCGCATCAGTCAGCGGGGCACCACTGTTTTGATTTCAACACACGATCAGCCAATCGTGAACGCCATGAGACGACGCGTTATCGCTCTCAAAAACGGTGAGCTGGTGGCCGACGTTGATAACGGCATTTACGAGTTGGAGATGAGCTGATCAAATTATGATGCGAACTCTCAGAATTATTCGTCGCGTGTTTATTGAAACCTTGCTGGGCTTGCGTGCCAGCGGCTGGTCTAACTGGTTGGTTGTGAGCATTCTGGCCGTCGCCCTGACAATATTTGGTGGCGTGCTGCAGTTGACTATGAGTTTGCAAAATCTGGTTAACGCCTGGGGCAGTGAGATTCAAGTATCGGTCTATTTGAAAGATGCTTACGATCCCAAAAAAGTAGCAGCTGAAATCAGTCGCTTGAGCGAAGTCAGGCAAGTTGAAATCGTCTCCAAAGATGTGGCCTGGAGAGAGATGCAGCATACTTTCAAAATTGCTGTGATCAATAATCCTCTACCTAATACGCTGCACATTAGGCTGGCCGATCCTGAACAAGTGGAGCTACTTTCCACCAAAATCAATCTTTTGCCCTCAGTAGAAAAAGTTCGTTCACCTCTAAAAATTGCTAAAAAAATCAATGAAGTGCGGCACTTCCTTGAGATTGCCGGTTTCTTCATCACGGCCATTTTAGCCACTGCTACTCTTACTGTAATTGGCAACACCATCAATCTAGTTATTAAGGCCCGCCATAGAGAAATTGAAATTTTGAGTCTGATGGGTGTCGGTCATTTTTACATCAAATGCCCCTTTGTCTTTCAGGGAGCTGCTTATGGTGCGGCTGCAGCCTTACTTGCCACTCTGGTTTTGCTCGGCATTCACCTTTATATTGACCCTTATGTCAAAGAACAGATTTTAAGTCTCGCTCCATTCATGCCGCATAACCTGGAATATAGTTTGATGCAAACGTCAGCCCTGATGTGTGCGCTGGGGATGGCTGTAGGGGCTGGCGGCAGTTTGTGGACTTCCGGTCGCTTTATCAAGCTTTAAATATGATTCGTTCGGGCGGCTTGTTTGTTGTGCGTGGAAAAATACGTCCGGACGTATTTTTCCCAGAAAAAAGAGGAGGAACCTGGTTCCTCCTCTTTAAAAATTCGCTGACCAGCGGTCAGTTATTTATTGGCGGTTTCCATGACGGATACTTTGTTCATTTTGTCGCCTTTGCGCAACTGTTGAACAACGGCATCGCCTTCAATCACTTTGCCAAACACTGCATATTGCATGTCGAGGAAGTTTGCCGGTCCTAGAGTGATGTAGAACTGCGAGCTGGCTGAGTCTTTATCATTCGAGCGAGCCATTGCCACCACGCCCAGTGAATCATGCTTCAGGTGTGATTTAACTTCGAGTTTGATATTGCGCTTTTGTTTGGTTTCAGGGTCAGTGTAACCGCCGGTTCCAGAACCGGTTGGGCAGCCACCCTGAATGCAGAAACCTGGTTCATAGCGGTGGAAAATAAGACCGTTGTAGAAGCCTTTGCTCACCAGATCAAGAAAATTGTTCGAGGTGATTGGAGCTTCAGTCTGATGTACTTGGATTTTGATCGTGCCTTTGTCGGTTTCGATCACTACAATTGGATCTGTCATGTAGTTTTGTTCCGGCAGCTGACTGCCAGATACCTCCGTGTAATTAATATCCCGGTAATTTTAGCACTGGTTTATTTGCCAGCATCGACAATAGTCACTTTTGTCATTTTGTCGCCCACCCGAATGGCGTTAACTGCGTCCATTCCTTCAATCACTTTGCCGAATACCGCATAGTTGGCATCTAAGAACGGTGCTGGAGCAAGTGTGATGTAGAACTGGCAAGAGGCTGAGTTACGGCTTGCTGAGCGAGCCATTGCCAATACGCCAGCGGCATCATGCTTAAGATTTGGTTTGACTTCCAGATCGATGTGACGGGGTTTGTTGGTTCTAGGGTCAAGATAGTTGCCTGTGCCGTTTCCTGATGGGTCGCCGCCTTGAATGCAGAAGCCTGGTTCATAGCGGTGGAAAGTGAGGCCGTCATAAAAGCCTTTGCCTACCAATTCTAAGAAGTTATGGGAAGTAAGCGGCACTTGAGTTTTATAGACCAGCAATTTGATCGGACCTTTTGTGGTTTCCATTGAAACAACGGCATCACCTGTGCTTTTAGCGGCACCTTTCTTGGATGCTGCCATCGCTGGGTTAAGAGCAGAATCGCAAGCAAACCAGGCGACCAGTAGTGCTACCACTGATAGTGCTACCACTGATAGTGCTACCATTAAGGCTCTGTTGAGCTTACTCATTAGTTGATCTCCTCCTCAGGATTATCATGGACGGTATCGGACTTTTTTAGCAAAAGGGCGCGGATCGGCAAGAGTACTGGAGCCGGTTGTAGTGCCGTTGCGGGTGCTGGGAATGGCACTGAGGCTGGCATTGGCTGTTGTGCCGCTAATGGGGATGGTGACTGAACCATTGGAGCTATTGTAAGGGTAGGTCAATGGCACCAGTAAACTGCTGATACCAGAGGCGGCATCATCGTAAAAAGCAATCCATCCTTTGGTTTCGTCTTGAGGCAATATTACGCGGCGATTAAGCCTGCTGTCTTCAATTTCGTGACGACCGGCGTCGCGGCCGACGTCGATACCGAGATTGCGTTTGCGATGGTCTTGGGCGGTGAAGACTTCATAGGCTAGTGGGCCGGCCAGTGCGGCAGATCCCAGAGTAACAGCACCGATAGCCACTTTGTCTGTAGTGCTGAGTAAGTGGTTATCTAATTTCAAAAGGGTCTCTAATGGAAGTTGAGCGATGTTAGCTCCGCCGCCGAGGCCGCGGACGCCTTCGCCGATGATGACAACAGGATAGACACCATTGTTGCGGATGGTCACTTCGATAAATTTGAGTTTGGGACCGATATAGCGGGTGATCGGGGCCTTAGTGGCTATCAGTGCCGCTCCTATTAAATTGTATTTTGGAGCCGCAGTGGCTGCGGCTCCGGATAAAATCAATTTTTTTTCGGCCAGAGCCTGTTCTGGTGTCACCGGTAACTCAACCATGGGGGCGGCTACGGTGTCGGCCGGATTTTTAACGGGAAGCGGATCGGTTTTCAGAGGGAGCGGGGCGAGTTCTTCGTCGGCGGCTAATGCACCTAATCGACCAGTTGACAACATGCCAGCGACAATCGAAAGAGCCAGGGCTCTTTTGACGTTCTGCTTCTTATTCACTGTGATTCCTCTAAACTATTGCTGCCGTTGGCCTGAGAGCGAGTAGCTAACATTGCATCTCTTCACGCCGTCTTTAACTATGGTTATTCTCTCAATTCCAGAGAAGCTTGCGCCACCATTCTGAAGTTCCATGAGGATCATTTCTTGAGCCATGGCCTTGCCCATCTGGTGCTGGTAGGCAACAACAGCTTTGTTCGGCCCCATCATTTTTTGAACTTGCAGAGCCGTAGACACGCCCTGGTCATTACTCATGGTGTATCCACCTTGAGGGCTGCCATTGATATTCCAGACGTTGCGAGTGGTGGTGTTGAAACCTTGCTCAGCATTTTGCTGAAATTCAGCACTGATGGCCTTAACTGTCGTGCGTTGCCCCTGAACTACCCATGAACCGAGGAAGGCCGGCGGCAATGCCACTTTTTGCACTCCAAGCTGCATTGGCGGGCGCTGAGGTTGTTGCTGCTGTTGCACTCCGGCATTCAAATTCATTCTATTGTTGGAAGTATTCGCCTTAAGTTGGCGAGTGGGCGGTGGTGCTTGATACTGAGGTACTCCAGGAGTCATCACGGGTGCCGGATAGCCGCCTGATACGGGAGCTGCCTGATATTGTCCCCGCTGCTCTACACCCAGTTGATAAGGATCGGCGGAGGCCGAAAACGCTGAACTCAAAGTAACGATGGCTGCTAACGCCAGAGAAAATTTAAAATTCGAATTCATTCGGCGCTCCTGACTGCTGAGTAAGGACATTCTATATTGACTGGCCAATACCTGCTAGTTATTAGCCAACAACGACAGCCGCTATATTCGTATTTTTATCGCTTCACCATACTAGATTTAACGGGCTGGTGCTCTTACTACGGTGGATGCTGCCCTCACTCCGGGAGCGGGCGAAGACGAGAAAGAGTTTGTGGCCACGTCGCTTGGAAGCGACTGCGAGAAGCCAAGTTCTTGCAAGCGATGATAAGCGGCCTGGCCCGTGGCTCCGCGCGGATCGGCAATAACAATATCAACTAAGGGTGCCAGCGCTTCTGGGGCGCGTCTTTGCTTAATCAGCAGGTCAGCTTTGAGCAGCAGCGCTTCACGTTTTAACTCACCAAATTTTGCCGTAAGCTGCCGTTCTGAAGCGGCCTCGCGCTTTGTGGCATCATTTTTGCCGAAGGCTGTAGCCATGCGGTAGTGAGCGTCGGCAGCATCCTGCAACCATTCCACCATTTCTAAAATTCCGTCTTGAGCGTTCTGCGGACTGCCAGCCAGTAAGGCCTTAAGTTCGTCGATTTTTTGCTTGGCGTCAGCGGCTGTAAGTGGCAGCTGGCGATAACGAGATCTTCCCTGAGGGCTCTGCCCGCGAGTGACAGTGTCACTAGGTGCGCTGAACGAAGCCTGGCCCGGGTCGGCAGTCTGAAACTGTCCAGGTAGTGGAGCAGCTCCTGGTATCGGCGACCCTTGAGCTAATGCTGAGGCAACCGGCATTGAGAGCAATACTGCAAGGAGAGTGACTCTGGTGAAACTTTTTGGCGAAAGATACATATTTCTCATTTAGGTAATTAGCATTTAGAATGCGGATTCTAGCAAACTGTTACTATGGAACGGTGAGATATTCGTGAAATTCTAGTTCAAATTACCGTGGTGACCGTGTTTTCTAATCATATTTTTTCACAGCACCTTGTCAAAAGGGTCTTGGCTTTTGGTCTGGCTTTTCTGGTGTTGTTTTTAAATATCGGTGTTTATCCGGCCCTGGCGCTGACCGCGGCCAGTCACGCCCAAATTCAATCTAGTCACGCACAATCTGCGCAAGCTGCATTTCCTCATCAATTGACGGTAGAGCATTACAGCCCGCAAGACACCGCTTTCATCAGAAAATATCTTAAGAGCAGCGAATATATCTCTACGGCCGAAATCAAACCGGGCATGGAAGGCTACGGTCTCAGTGTCTTTCAGGGCGTCAAGGTAGAAAAATTTCAAGTTAAAGTGATCGGCGTGATCAAAAAAGTTTTGAGCGGGCGAGACGCTATTCTTGTGCGCTGCTCTGGTGCAGCTCTCGGTAAAAACAATGTGGTGCGCGGCATGTCGGGCTCACCTATTTATATCGACAACCGTCTGGCCGGGGCACTTTCTTATGGTTTTGATTTTTCCAAAGAGCCGATTGTGGGAGTCACTCCCGTAACCGATATGCTCGAATCGCTCACATTTGACGATCGCCCCGGTGCCAGCGACCGCAAAATTTCTTATCAACGGCCCGCTTACATCGACGCTCCCCGCGAGCTTTTTGGCGGCACGGCAGCTGTACCCAATGCCGAATTTGCTTCTTCACCAACTGTGCGCATGGTACCCCTGATGGCGCCGGTCGCACTGGCCGGATATTCACCCCGCGCCCAAGAGTATCTGAAAGACAAATTCAAAGAGATTGGACTGGCTGTTTCATCAGGTGCCTCCGGCGGAATCGATGCCGGTCTCAACCGCAGTCTGGTAAAGGCTAAGAGTGCGGTGACAAAAGGGCCTGTTGGTAAAAACAAAATTTTGATCGCCCAGGCTGAAGGAGAAAGTCAGAGATCTGACAGCGCTACTGATGCCGAAGTGGTGGCAGCCGCCGAAGCCGGTACAGTTAAGCTAGTACCCGGTGGTGCAGTGGCTGTAATGCTATCCACAGGAGACTTTTCCAGTTCAGCCACCGGCACTGCCACCTGCATTTTCGGCAACAAAGTGGTGGCATTCGGTCACGCTTTTATGGACGCCGGGCAAGTGGCTTTTCCGATGGCCACTGCTTATATTCACGATGTCCTGCCCAGTCTTTCTGTTTCGTTTAAACTCTCATCACCACTGCAAGTGATAGGCACTGTCTTTGCCGATCGGCCCTGGTCTGTCGGCGGTGAAATTGGCCGCTACAGTAATTTGATTCCTTTAAATATCAGTGTCACCGACGAAAAAAGACGCGTCAAAAAGGTCTATCATTGCAGAGTGGTTGATCATCCTGAGCTCACTCCAGGCTTAGTTACAGCTACGATGATGTCGGCACTCGATTCTACTTATCAATCTGAAGTGCCTTACGTGATCAAGCTTACTTCAGCAATTGACGTCAAAGGCCATGGCAAACTGACCCGCACAGATAGATTTGCCGCCAACTTTGCCGCCCACGGCGGCGACGCTCTGGCGCGCCTGAAAGTTCAGTCTGACCCGGTCAGTGGTTTCGTCGGCAGCATTGTCGACAGGCTGATAGACAATGATTTCGAGCAGGCCAGTATTACTGCCGTAAACATTGACGTGGTGGCCGAAGACGGGAGGCAGGTCTCTAAAATAGACCGTATTTCTGTGGATAAACCAGTAGTCGCCCCCGGTGACACTGTCAACATCAATGTAGTGATGAAGCCCTTTTCGAACCCGATGTATACAGAGACTTTGAACTTCTTGGTACCGCGCGAGCTTCCCGATGGTGATATTGCCATCGGTGTCAGTGGCGGTGATGAATTGGACAATGTGCGCCGCCGTTTGGGCGTGGTCGATCCGCAGTCTGAAACTCTCAAGCAATTGATTGCCAGAATCATGCGCAAAGAGCGTGGAGACGCCCTTTGTGGAGTTATGGCTTTGCCTACTCAATCTATATCATTCAGCGGGGAAGTGCTAAAAAATCCACCGGCCCACTGGATCAAATTGTTCTTTTCTGACCGCAGCACCAAAGTGCCTTCGCTGGTCAAAGGGGAAGAACGCTCACGTATATTAATGAGTGACCTCGTCGACGGCAGCCACATTATTGCCGTGACGGTGAAAAGACCCGATAAAGTCTTCGCCAAAGGGCCGTCGTATTCAGTCTCGCCAAGCCAATCGGCTCATCCGGCAGACGGCATCATGATCACCGACCAGGCTAAAAAGACCATTGATTCTGGCCGCAAAACTGAGATTTCAACAGTTTCGGCAACCGGCGCTGCCACCGTTAGCAGTGTCACCACCACACCGTCGACTCAGCCCCCCAGTGCTCCACCAAAAGAGTCAAGTGTACAGCTCTGGTCTCAAGCACAAGCCTTTCCCCATATGCGCGCTATTAGCTTGTGGCGTCAGGAGACTGAAGAGAATTTTCGCAACGGTAAGGCCGATGGCATTGCCATCGAAAGTCAGGGCCGCCTTACACCGGGGTACCGCGAACTTAGTCGCCAATCGCTTGACCAAGAGCCTCGCATCTGGGCTTCAGTTTTTACACGCGGCAAGTTTTATTTTGCTGCCGGCAATAAACTGATGAGCACTAATGGTGATGCAGCACCGGTGGTAGTGGCGACTCTTCCCGGCATGATGATCACCAGTTTGACTGCTGACGATAAGGGCAATCTTTATGCCGCAAACACTCCGGGTGGCGAAGTTTATATCATCGGCGCCGATGACTCGGTAAAGTCTTACGCAAAGGTTTCTGAATCGATTGTAAGTGCGCTTTGCTGTGACGGAACCGGCCATCTCTTTATCGGCACCAGTGGATCCGGAAAAGTTTACAGGGTTGTAGACGGCGCTCCATCACTGGTTTTAGACACAAATCAAGCACACGTGACCGCATTGAGCTTCAGCCCAGCAGAAAATAAAGTCTATGTCGGCACTGCTGAAAAGGGCTGCGTTTACAGCCTTGATAGCGCCCTCAAAGTAAAAGCTGAATTTGAAACCGGTGAACATATCGTCACAGGCGTCGCTCGCGATAAGGGCGGCAATTTGTATGTTTCAACAGCCGGCACAGGCAAACTGTATCGCGTGCAACCCAATGGCCAGGCTGACGCTGTGGCTACCAGTGAAGCATTTTACACATTGCATTACGACAGTCGCGACAATCGCGTTTATGCCGGTGACGCCGAAGGTGACGTTACTCACATCGAAATTGATGCCACTAACGATCAAGCATTATTTGTGCCTGTCTGCCATACAGAACAAGAAGCAGTGATGGCCTTGAGCACCGACGAGAACGGGCGTCTTTACTGCGGTACCAGTAATACAGCTCAAGTGCGGACATTTGAAATTCAGCCATCTGGCAACCCGACTTATTCTTCAATTGTTTACGACGCTCAGAGACCGGCCAACTGGTCGCGTTTGCGCGTCGGCAACGTTGACAATGATGACAAAAACGATTTGCAAAAAATCGTCAGCGTGCAAACTCGCGGTGGCGAAACTTCGCAGCCCGACGCCGCCTGGAGCAAGTGGACCGACGCTGTTGTTGACGGTGACGGCTACTTAATCAAAAGCGGACCTGGTCGCTTTATTCAGTACAAGTTGACCTGGAAACTTGTCGGCGGCAAACATAACGTACGCGATTTAATTGTCTCTCGCGTAGACGTCACATTCCAGCCTACTAATGCCGCACCTTCTGTGGCGGCGGTCTCAATCAAGGCCGGCGAAGCGCTATCCGGCACAGTGCCCGTAGTGATCTCCGGCGCCGATCCTGATCAAGACAACATGTTGCTCAGTCTCGATATTTCAAGCGATGGCGGCAAATCGTGGCAGTCAGTAGTGAACGATCAGCGCAGCAGACCTTCAGACGCTGAGAAGGCCAAGAAAAAAGAGAAAGACAAAGAAAAAGAAGCTGCGGCTAAGGCTGAGACCGCGCGTAAAACCAAACCGGATGCGAAGTTTGACGGCAAGCCCGAGTCGAAGTCGGAAACCAAAACAGAAACCAAGCCTGAGGTCGCCCCCGAGTCGAAGCCTGAAGTAAAACCAGAGCGGAAAACCAGCATGTTCAGCCAGGTCTTGCGACGCTTGCAAAATAAAGCTGAGACCGAGCCGGATCCCGCTAAAGATCCTGATGCGAAAGATCCTTATGCTATAGAAAACGACGCAAAAGAAGCTGCCAAAGATCCGGCAAAAGATCCGGCAAAAGATATTGTAAAAGATGCAGATGCAAGTGCTGCCACCACCTCTGGAAGTAGCGCCGCCAGCGATTCTAAGAAGACTAAATCAAAAGATAAAACAGCCAAAGCCGACGAGCCTGAAAAATCTAGTGAGCAATACGCATCGACTGAGAAATTCACCTACAGCTTTGAGACTAAAAAAGTGAAAGACGGCCAGTATCTGATGCGCATTAAGGTCAGTGATAAACCGTCCAATCCAGAGCATGAGAAGACTTCGATTGCCGTGCGTTCAATTGCCATTGACAATACCCAGCCGCAAATCGACAGCATCAAAGTGGCTAAGAGCGCTCAGGGCTTATCTATTAAACTTGTGGCCCATGACAATGTTAGTTGCATAGCCGACGCCACTTATAAATTTGATGATCAGGATGCCTTCGCACTGGCGCCGATTTCAGCCGCCAGTGCAAACGGTTTGAGTAATTCACCACTTTCTGACTCTCTAAGCGCTACACTGGGAGCCGAAAATGTGACGGTGCCAAAAGGCGTCAAAAAAATCACTATTCAAGTGTTCGATCAAGCCGGCAATTCAAGCAAGAAGACAGAAAACTTACCCTGATGCTGACCAAGCTTTTAAAAAAGAAATCGCCTGAAGAACTAGTCGATGAGGCTTATGACGCCGACAGGTTGATGAGCAAACATTTGACTGCTTTTGATCTGCTTGCTTTTGGAGTTGGCGCTACAATCGGCTCGGGTATTTTTGCTTTGACTGGGACCGCTGCTGCCGGCCAGTTAGAAAGCGCCAAAGAATTCTGGTCTACCCCACTCCTTAATTTAATGCTGGGCTCTGCCATGGGGCGTGAGGGTGCCGGCCCTGCACTTGTTATTTCTTTTCTGATAGCAGCTATCGCTTGTGGCTTTGCCGCACTTTGTTATGCCGAATTGGCGGCCATGATTCCGGTTTCAGGGTCGGCTTACACTTTTGCTTATGCCGCTCTGGGCGAAGTAATCGCCTGGATAATCGGTTGGGATTTGATATTGGAATATGCCGTCGGCAACATCGCCGTAGCAGTAAGTTGGTCGGAGCATTTTCTCCATGTCTTCTATGGGCTGACTAGGTCTGGGTTACCGCTCTGGCTCACTTCCGATGTGCATACGGCCCTGGCTTTGCAGAAATCTATAGCCGCCGGCAGCTTGCAATCGCACCTTTATTCCAGCCTCGATTTGCCTCTTGTGATGGGCCATCCTTTCGCCATTAATTTGCCTGCCTTTATCATTGTGGCCTTTGTCACGTGGATTTTAATCGTAGGCATTAAAGAAAGTGCTTTTGCTAATTCGATTGCTGTTGTCATCAAAGTAGTAGTTGTAATTTTCTTCATTGTTTATGGTGGCGGTTTAGTTAAACCCTCTAACTGGGTGCCTTTCGCCCCTTCTGGTTTTGTCGGCATCATGGGCGGTGCCGCTATCGTTTTCTTCAGTTTCATTGGCTTCGATGCGGTGTCATCTACAGCTGAAGAAACCAAAAATCCACAGCGCGACATGCCCATCGGCATGATTGGATCGCTGATTATTTGCACCGTTCTCTACGCTCTAGTATCACTAGTTTTGACAGGCATTTTGCCTTATCAAAATTATGCCAACGATGCGGCGCCAGTGGCCACGGCCATTGCTGTGGGCGGAGCCCCATGGGCGCATTTGTTGGTATCTGTAGGTGCGCTGGCCGGCATGACTTCAGTTTTGCTGGTGTTTCAAATGGGCCAACCGCGCATATTTATGGCCATGGCTCGCGACAAGTTGCTTCCTGCATTCTTTGCCAAGTTGCATCCTAAATATCGCACGCCTTTCATTCCGACAATTTTGACTGGATTATTCGTTGGTTTGTCAGCGCTTTGCGTCGATATTGGTCAAGCCGCTGAGCTGACAAATATTGGTACTCTGGCCGCCTTCATCATTGTTTGCGCCGGAGTTTTGTTTTTGCGAAAAAGCTCGCCCAATACCAATCGGCCATTCAAATGCCCACTTGTGCCCCTCGTACCATGGGCCGGAATCATCTCTTGTTTCATTTTGATGCTCAGTTTGCCTGTGGCCACCTGGATTCGCTTTGTGGTCTGGATGGCGGTTGGTTTTGCAATTTATTTCGGTTATGGATATCGTAAGGCGAACTGATGGTCTTGCGAGCCACGAGTCGACCTTTCGGTTGCGGCTTTTGCGGCATCGCACTAGACTTGAGTAATGGAGAGTAAAAATTCAATCTTAAAAGAAGTGGGCAGCTTCTTTTCAATACTGGCAATACTGAACACTGTTCTATTTTTTGTGTTTTATCCCCCGGTGCCGTTCACAGTCTGCATTTTTTGTCTGTTTTTAAGGCATTTCGCAGACGGCACGAGAGACGTAGTGCTGGGATCAAACCGCGACACGTTTTCCTAAAATATCTGGAAGCACTGAGCCAAGTTTTAGTAGCCTGACTAGCAACGCTAACAGTTCTTTTATCGGTTTGCCTTCTTATCGTCTTTTTCTATCGCTTTTTGCTTTTTGTAATTTTATTTACAGTATCTGCTCTTGTAGTTATGATCGTTAGGGAAAAGAGAGTGCCAGAGGTTGCCGGATTTAAACTTCAATAGATAGAGTTGTGGAATAATGCGCCGATTGCAGTGCTTTTTATTCAGTCTGTTTTGGCTTTTAATAAATGTGCCTTTCGCATCAGTTGTATTTTCCAGATTCTGGCTCAATGCGAAGCGATACAAGCTGTAGGATGTCGGGTTAATATTCAGAGGGATACCAAAACAGATTAGCTGGCAACTTCTAAAAAAATGACGAAAAATTCACTGTCACTTTGATCTCATTGTTTCTGCTCACAGTGTTCATTCCAGTCACTACCGCCCAGAACAGTAACCTTGATGCCGAAAAGTTTTTCAAAAAAGCTGTTTTAGAAAGTGAAGCATCAGAACTCAAGACCAGGCTTTAAGAGACTACGCCTCTGCAATTGCGTTAAATCCGCGCAACACCAATTATTACGTTAGCCAGGCTCAACTCTTATACGACCTTGAAGAAGACGAAGCCGCGCTCATCTCAAGCAACAAGGCAATTAAAATAGATGCTAAATGTTCCAATGCCTGGCGAATCAAAGCCAAAGTGGAAGGGCGTCTCAAGCGTCCTGCCAATGGTCTCGCCAGTCTCAACGTAGCAATGAAATTACTCCCGCTCTCTGCACAGTTGCTGCACGAGCGTGGTCGTCTCTACCGTCTGGCCGGCCGCTACCAGGAAGCGGAAAAAGATCTGGATCAAGCAATTGCAATGCAACCTCGGCTTCAAGGTGCATATATTGAACGCATTCTCGTCAGTACAAAATTGAAAAAGTGGACCAAAGTGATAGCAGATTGCAACATTGGTTTGAAAACTGACGCTATGCACCATGAGCACGTGTTGCAGCAAAGAGCCGAGGCGAAAGGGGAAATGCGTGACTATGTCGGCGCCGCCGATGATTTGAAGCAAGCTCTGCAGCTCTCGCCCGATAACAGAAGAATTCATCAGGCTCTTGAGTCTATTTATAAAAAACTCAGTGACAAGAAAGGCCAGGCTGTAGAAGCAGAAAAAATCAGGTTGCTCAATCGAGATTTTCGCTAATCAATTTTGCCGCGCTCAAGGCTTAGTCTGCGGCTATTTCTTACCAGACTGGGCCTGCAGCGGGCTGAGGAGCATAGGCGGTGTGGAATGTTCCGGTACTATCGGTGTCAGCTCTAACTCACCGATTAGATATGAAGGCGTTATCAGTGTTCGCGTTACGTAATCTCTCGGTTCTACAATGTATGGCTTGGGATCATTGCCGACCGCCTGCACGTCGCGAAAGGTGCGCAGAGATCCATAGGCAAACTGCAGTCCCCTCACCAGTTCTCGATGACCATCACTGAGATATAGCTTATAGACAATCAGCGGATTGGTGGGTTGAACCGAATGCGATGGCGTATCATAGGGCCGCTTATCGAGATAGGCAGCAGATGGATACTCCCGCATTAGATAATTTTGTTCGATGCGCAATATCAATAACACATAGTCGAGACCGGCATCCTTGGCTATTTCCTTGGCCGTGGCCAAAACTTGTTCGGTGGATGCTGATTGTGAGCCGGACAGAGTAAGAATGCTGTAAACTCCATGTCCATCCATTGAGTGTCCGTTACTGTGATTGAAATGTCGAGTGGGAATGCGGCTTTGACAAAAAGCTTTTAGAAGGCCATTTTGCACTAGGTTGATGCGCTGGGCCGGCATTCCCTGGTCGTCGATTTCGTATGTACCCATCAGCGGATTGCCGTTTGCGTCCACAGCATGTGGATCATCCACAACCGAAAGCTGCTTGGACATTATTTTGCGACCGAGACGAGTTTTTAACGGATTGACGAAATCTTCGCTGCCCATATATTCTTCGGCGAAGCTGAAATTGGGTGCCATCACCTGTCCAAAAGTTCAGCAGCAGCCTGATCTTCAAACACAACCGGCCCGCAGTAATCTTCACCTTTTGGTGCCAATCGCAGCTCGGTCATGCGCTGCGCCAGAGCCTCGGTTATTTGCCTGAGTTGTGCAAAGTCGGGCAATTTGGACTCGTCAGGATTGGCCACCATCTCACAGTCTTCTATGGGCATGCCGTCGGCTGCCTGTGCTGTAGCCCAGATGCGCACCGAATATTGATTGTGCGAGTCACGCACTTTTGTACCTTCGCTATTAACAAACCAGCGGTTAACGGTGCGGGCGATGAACGAAACTTTGGACTTTTGCAAGGTGGGATAGTTTTTGAAAATCGCCGAGAGATCCTCAATCTGTTTCGACCATTTTTTCTCGTCGACTGATACGTTGTGCACTGGATCCACCGCCACGACTGGCTTTTTCTCAGTTAGATCCACCCTTCATTTTCAAAACAACTGCACTTCCCCGGCACTTAGTCTACCGGCTTTATCGAATGAACTGAAGCTCGTGTTGATTTGTACTCGCGGAGATCGGGCTGTTGCGCGAACTTACTAAAACAGGGAGCCCGAAAGCTCCCTGTCTCAAGTTCTACTGAAAGATCGCCAACAATTATTTGATGGTGATTTCTTTACCGGAGCGAACTTCGGTTTTCAGTGTGCGGGTTTTGGTTGAAGATACATGACCTTCGATTGAACCGTGCGATACAGGAATGCGCAGAGCAGCTTCCAATTTAGGCAAGCTGATGAAGAGCAAGCCGCGGTCTAAGCGAGCTTCAACATTTTCCCAAAGAATTTCTGTTTCGAATTCGAATTCGCGAACCATCAATGTTGATGGCAATTCACGACGAAGATACATAGCTTTTTCTTCGAACATGGTTGGTGTGCGCTTAGCGATTACTGTGAGGTAACGGCCTTCGATTTTGAGTTCGATATCATCAAGAACAACGCCTGGAAGAGCGAGTTCGAGTACGAATTGATCGTCGAGTTCGAGAATATCAGCGCAAGGAATGTCGAACTGGTTTTGGCCATATTCATATACTGGTCTTGTGTAGCTGTCAAAGCCATAGTGAGCGCGGTTGAGATGATTTCTCAAAGGCATGCCAACTTCTCTTGTGCCGAATTCTCTGTGGCCGAATTCTTTGTGATTACGGTTATACATGTAAATACTTCTCCATTGTGTCGTAATTTTGAACGTGAACCCGCCTCAAGACCGGCCTTGCCTAAATGCAGGCCGAAATCGCCATGAGCGACCGCACCCCAGAAACGAGTTCTGGTGCCGTCTTTGGAAGTGGTGTTGCTGTTCCGTGCTCGATATGTTAGCGCGAAACCCAGTTATTATGCGAATTTTCCGAATTCGTGTGCCGTTGCGCTTGTGAACCTGAGAACCAGCTCATATTCAAGCTTTGCAGGCTTGGCATCCTGGCTCAACTATAGAGAAATCTCATGGTGAGCGGCGATTATATATTTGGGTGGGGTAAGAAAGCCCGCCTAAGCTGTAGCTTCCAATGTCCTCAAACTTCGCTCACGGTGCGGTTAATTTATTAATTCCGCATGGACAGCATTAAACAATCACTTGGCAGCTTTGCCTCTGGTGATTTTCTTTTTCTGCACCGTGACTTTGCTTGATTTAAATGGCTTCGGTGTGACGGCAGCCAGTCGCTTATTGATGCGGTCAAGCAGAGATTTTAAATCGCGGCAATTGCTTTCGAGCCTTGCTATATCAGCGTCGGAGCCACTGGCATCTTTTTGAGCATTTTCGAGTTCTCGTCGACTAACAACGCCTTCGGCATACAACTGCTCGAAGGTTTTGGCACGCTCTTGCAGCTCTGACTGTGAACTCTTTTTATTCACTAACTGAACGCTGGCATCTTTATATTGAATAGATATTTCTTTGACCCGATCTTTGAGCGCGTCTTTACTCATGTACTCAACTTGCATTCCATACAGTCCAGAACCCATTGCCATCATCGCTGGATCAGATAGCATGGTCGGCGTGTCAGGTGGCGGAGGTGGCACCATGCTGGACCTGAGAGCGGCTCGTAAAACCTTTTTGGCTTCTTTGCGCTCGGCCTTGGCTTTATTTTTTGCTTCGGTTTTAGATTTGGCCTCGGCTTTTGGGTCCGGTTTCGGTTTCGCTTTCGCTTCTACTATCGTGGGCTTTTTTGCCTCCGCATGTGTGTCGGGCGTTTTTGTCACCGCCACAGTTTTCGCGGCAGCTACCGGCACAACTTTCTTCAAGGTGGCATCAGGAATGGGTCTCAATGTCGGCCCGTCTTTGGCAGCAAATACGTTCGTGCACAAAAGCGAGCTGACACAAATAGCCAAAGCAGCGGCTTTCACCAATTGTTCGAGAGACTTATATTTCCTTACAGGCGGTATCATCGTGATTCTCAAAAGACTCTATGGTGTAAGCTCTAAAGATGCCTTCAGACAACACCTCTAGTCAGACAATTACCATACTCTTCCTTGGCGACGTAATAGGCAAGCCGGGCAGGCTTGTGGTGAAAAAATACTTACAGAGCTTAAGGGATGGGGCGGCCGCTAATAATGGCCACAGTGAGGCTTTTCCTGACTTTGTTGTGGTTAACGTAGAAAACGCCGCGCACGGCTTTGGCGTTACAAAGGACAACATAGCCGATCTCAAGGAAGTCGGCGTCGATGTTTTCTCTGGCGGCAATCATACTTTTGATCGCAAGGAAACTTTCGACTTTATCGATCAAGAACCAACGCTTTTGCGTCCGGCTAATTATCCGGAAGGCACACCAGGTCATGGTTATTGCATCTTGACCAAAGGCCGACACAAGCTTGCTGTGATTAATGTCATGGGGCGTGTATTCATGGAGCCGCTGCAGTCACCGTTTCTGGTGGCGGAGCAACTGGTGGCCAAGGTCAAAGAAGAAACCAATATCATTCTGGTTGATTTGCATGCCGAAGCTACAGCCGAAAAAGTGGCGATGGGTTGGTACTTAGATGGAAAAGTTTCAGCAGTCGTAGGCACCCACACACACGTTCAAACCGCTGACGAAAGGTTACTGCATCACGGTACCGCCTATATTACTGATGCCGGATGTTGCGGTCCTACGGACGGCGTTATCGGCATGACCACAGAAGGCGTGTTCAGGCGCATGGTCAAACAATTACCTTCGCGATTTGAGATTGCCGGCGGCCCTACCGTTTGCTGCGGTGTGTTGATTACAGTCGATGCCGAAAGCGGCAAGGCGCAAAATATTACGCGAGTGAGATTCTACGACTGATGTTCGATTTGCATTTGCACAGTCACCACTCTGACGGCACCTGGTCGCCACAGGAGCTAGTGGAACACGCAGTCAAGATTGGCATGAAGCACATTGCCTTGACGGATCATGACACTGTCAGTGGTATCGATGAAGCACTGGCCGCTGCTCGTGGGCGGGTGCAAATCATTCCCGCCATTGAGCTCAACACAGTGTTTTGCGACGGTAGTGGTGCCAGCCACGATGTGCACATTCTTGGCTATTTTATCGACCGAAAAAATAGCGATTTGCTCGCCACTATAGACTTGCAAAAGCAGGCTAGAGCCGCTCACGTGCTTGATTGTATCAAACTTGTGGCATCGGCCGGGGTGGAAATTACAGTTGAATCTGTACAGGAGTGCGCCGGGCAGGGTGCAATCGGAAAAGCCCACCTGACTGAAGCAATCGTGCGTGCCGGTGGTGCTCCAGACTTGACGTCTGCCTATGAAAAGTTTATGGTACGCGGTTCTGCTTTCTATGCGCCGAGGCACAGTATCAGCCCTTATGATGCTGTGGAGGCAATTAGAAAGGCTGGCGGTCTGGCTTCAATTGCTCACCCCGGGAAAGAAGATCATGTGGTACCACTAATAGAGTCACTGCACGAAGCGGGCCTGGCTGGAATTGAGGCTTATCATCGCGTGCATTCGCCGGTTCTGGTAGACCGCTATTTGCAAATGGCCGCCCACCGCAACATGATTGTTACCGGCGGTTCTGACTGTCACGGGCCGTATGAAGAGTATGCTTCGATGATGGGTTCTATTGTGATGCCTGAGGAGATTTTGAAGGGCCTGTCTTTAAGTAGGGTGTAATGCAAGGCTTTACTTTTTTCAGACTTGTAATTCTCGACCTGCTGCCGGCGGGCAATGCTCGGGCAATTCAAATAGCTCAATCTCCCAATTAGAAATTCGATAGCCATTCGGGACCTTAATCACGCCGAAACCTAATTTCATACGGCGATAAGTCAGATAGTCTGGTCTCTGTTTCCATCTTCCAGAAGCGACCACCCGTATGGTTTTATCTTTGACCACTGACGCCGCTAAATCAGTCACTTCAAACCGGAAATTTTTCATTCTTGGACTAGACCAGAAGAAGTGTTTAAAACTTTCCATACTATCTGGCGACATCCAACCTTCGGCTTCTTCATGCTGTTTAGCCGCGTCGGGCGAATAGTCTAGCGCTTTACTCAGCCACCAATGCACAAAAGCCTTTGCCGTTTCAGGCTTGGGTGTGGTCCGCAGTACCTCGTAATTAATCCAACTGGTGGCGATCCAGCTCAGGAAAATAACAACAGCAATAATCAGCAGCCCTCGCAGGGCGCGCTGCATCGGTCTGGTAACTGCCGAGTGAAGTATGATCATGTTCAATCCTCTTTCTCTATCTTAGGCCAGAAGAGGGTATTGTCCAGCAAAAATTAACCTGGCTCGGATCAAACAACGTTGTTCTAACACTGGTAGTGATATTGCCGGTGGTGCTACGCCAAGTGGTTATGGGGTGACGCTTAAGGCCTTATCTAGCTGCTGATTCAAAATTGAAGATTCGACTTCACCAATCGAACTCCATGAAACTTTGCCGTTTTTATCGAGAATTACTTCAAACGGAATGTAGCCCTTGTAGTGGTTCTTCAACAGACTGCGCGCCTGATCGTTTTGTGTGTGGTCAACGTCGATGACAATAAATTTGACCGGTTTGGTGCTGGTTTGTTTGTAGAGATCTACCAATCTTTTTGCCTGGCGATTAGTGTTCAAGTCTCCCGAAGCACCAAAAAACAGCACCGTTGCTTTGCCCGGTTCAAGCGAGCAATCATCAAGTTTCTGGCACTCAATGGGAAAACCGCTATCAATATCCTGCACGAACGAAATGCCCTTTTTCAGTTTTAAATCATCAGCGGCCAATGCCCCGCTGCAAAAAGCGACGTAGCCAACGCCCAGACAGGCTAATAAACAGACAAACAAAATTCGTTCAAATAATTGCCCGGGGGCTAAAGCTGACATTTCAAAACCTTTTTTAAGTGCAAACCAATTGTCTAACAAAGACAACGAAAGCACCAGCTATGTTCCCGGCTGCTGAGCCAACCGCAAATTTATTGCTCTAATTTGAAATCGCTGGCTTTGACGCCGTGCACAAAGCGTGACCACTTTTGCTGTTCGTAACTCATGGAATATTCGTAAAGGCTGTTCAAAAGCCGCACTCCAGAGGCAGAAGTGCCTTCGAAGAAATATCCGACCTCGGCCCCGGTCTCGATGCTGGCCTGTTTAGTCTGGCTCTTAATGGCCAGTTCGGCCTCCTGCGGCAGTCTAATTTTGCGGGAGCGATTAAGGTTCGGTGATTGATTAAGTTTGCTGTGCCTGCCTATACCCACTTCACAATGAATCACCTGGTCCACCGCTGACGCAGCTGGGTTTTTGAGTCTTTCCCAGAGCCATGCTGAAAGGGCCTGGTTGGCTGGCAACTCAGGAACTTTGTGCAAAAACTCGGCGAAGGCCTCTAGGATCATTGTTATCTATTGTGAATGGGCTTTTAGCGACTATAGCACGGGGAAGTAAAGTGGGGGAAGGGCTGCGGCACCCCTGGCAATCTCGGGCCATTGTCCCCAAAACGAGTGAACATTTAGGAAATTAAACTTTATGGCAAATATATTGAAGGCTAAAGGAGGTTATAATTTATGTACTTGAGGACGCACTTAGCTCAAGAAACCTTTAGATGCCATCGCATATTCTCCGAAGCCGCTGCGGCGCTTCCGAGCTATTAAACCTTTTCAGTTGGCATCTTCAGGCATGTTTCGCGGTCCAAGACCGTTTTGTCTTTGGAGAAAGGTCATCATAAATTCTCGCGTTAGCACCCTGAGAAAATCGAGCAAAGAGATTTCTGAATTGCTTGTGGAGCAGTTTCTGCCCCAGGTTTTCAAGCCGGGTCAGTACTTGGGTAATGAGTGGGGTGCTCGCCGCAAGCCTTTTGATGGCTGCGACGTTCGTCTGGCTTTGGCTTTTCCTGACATGTACGAACTTGGCATGTCGAATTTCGGTCTCAAAATTCTTTATCAGCTCGTCAACGACTTTGAAGGGCTCCTTGTCGATCGCACCTACGCGCCAGCCTCTGACTTAGAGGCGCTCATGCGCCAGGCCAAACCGGCTGTGCCGCTTTTTGCTTTCGAGTCGCGCCAACCCCTCTACAACTTCGAGCTTGTGGGCTTCTCTTTGCAGTACGAGCTCACGTACAGCAATGTTCTCAACATGCTCGATCTGGCACAGCTGCCGGTGAAGGCACACGAGCGCACTGAGTTATTTCCACTTATTTTTGGTGGTGGTCCCTCGTCGGTCAATCCTGAACCGATGGCGCCATTCATGGATTTCTTTATTATTGGCGATGGTGAATTGGCCATACCGGCTGTAATGAACCTGGTTCGCGAGTTCAAAGCTGCGCATCTGGCAGCGGTGGAAAGTAAGCCGCATCTATCAGCGCACTACAGACAGTGGCTGCTGGCAAAACTGGCAAGCGAAATCTCCGGTGTTTATGTGCCGGCCCTATACGAACTTAAAGAAAATGATGTTGTCGTCACGCCCATGCCATTGTCACCACTGGTAGACAGTCTGCAAAAAGCATTACCGGAACATTTTGAGGCATTGGAAAGTTTAAGACAGGCTTTGATTCCGCAGAGAGTCTTGAGGCAGATTGCCCCACTCACAGACAGCAATCAGCCCACTACTAATTTAGTTCCTTACCTGGCTCTGGTACACGATCGCGAAACTTTAGAAGTAAGGCGTGGATGCGATCGCGGCTGCCGCTTCTGCCAGCCTGGTTATACGTTTTTACCGGTGCGCGAAAGATCTGCTGCCGATTTGCTCGAGCTTTCTAAAAAAGCTCTGGCCAATTCCGGTCACGAAGAATATTCTCTGCTTTCACTTTGTGTCAGTGATTACACGTCATTACATGATTCTGTGCGTGCTCTAAACCGTGAGCACAGCGCCACTCGCGCTTCTTTATCGTTCCCCAGCCAGCGCGCTGATCGTATGAATTTGGAAATTGCCGAAGAACTCAAAGCTGTGCGTAAAAGCGGTATCACTCTGGCACCTGAAGCCGGCACTGAAAAACTTAGAGCCGTTATAAACAAAGGTTTGAGCCACCAGCAAATTATCAGCGCTATTGAATCAGCTTACAAATCGGGCTGGGCATCGGTCAAACTCTACTTTATGTGTGGCCTTCCTTTTGAAGATGACAGCGATCTGCAGGGCATCATCGACATTTTGAAAGAAGCAGAGCATCACTGCAATGTGATTAGACGCGCCGATATTGAAAATCATAAAAAAGCTCTGGAAATCACCTGCACCATTTCTAACTTCGTACCAAAACCATTCACTCCGTTTCAGTGGTTCGGCCAGGTCAACCCGCGGGAGACCGCCAGACGGCACGCTGTTTTGCGCGCCAAACTGAGAGAGTCAGGAATGCGCAAAGTGACTTTGAACGTCACTGACCCCGCCATCAGTTTGCTTGAGGCCGCCATTTCGCGTGGTGACAGAAAAGTGGGCGAAATGATTTACCGCGCCTGGCAGGGCGGAGCAATATTCGATGCCTGGGATGACCGCTATAAACCAGAAATTTGGGAGAAAGCAGCCGAGTCTCTTGGTGTCACTTTAGAAGATCTGGCTTGCCCCGACCTTGAAGTTGGATCACGTCAGGCCTTTGACGTAGTGCACATTGGACTGCATGACTGGTGGCTCAAACGCGAATGGGAAAAGGCCGTCAACGCTGTTGAAACCGCTGCTTGCACTGAGAATACTTGTCACGCTTGCGGCATCTGCACCGAACTCGATACCACACATACTCTGGCTAATCCGAACGTTGAAGTGATGAAGAAGAACCCCTTCGTCAAAGAGCTCAATGCCAATACTTCAGACGGTGAATCGCATCCGTCATTATTTTTTGTTGCGCCTCAAGCGCCTGTAGTTGAGCCAAGCCCCGACACACATGTTCGATTGCGTTTTGCTTTCAGCAAAACCGGCGATTTGCGTTTCATTGGCCACCTCGACATGCAGAACCTGCTCGTCAGAGCAGCCCGCCGTGCAGCCCTGCCAATGGCTTACACACAGGGCTTCAATCCACAGCCAAAACTTTCATTGGCTTGTCCTTTGCCGCTTTTCCAGGAAGGATTGCGCGAACTAGCCGATATCGAGCTGGTCGAGCATCTTACTTGCGAACAGTTCAAACAAAGAATCAATCAACAGTTGCCTCCTGAAGTGCAGATTGTCGATTGCGTTGAGTTGCCCAAGCTCTTGCCTATTAATGGCAACGCTCAGGCGACACCATCAATTGCGTCGATAGTAACTTCAGCTCGTTATAGAGCTGAATTGCATGTGCTTCAAGACTCATTATTGGTCGGTCAAACAGCTTCCTCTGCTGATCTAGTCGAAGCGTTAACAACCGGCATTGAAGAATTGATGAATAGCGAACACCTCATTGCACCGGTGTCAGAAACTAATTCATCAAAGAAGAATACTAGAGATAAAAATGCTCAGGGCCGCTCGCTTGAAAAAGTCAAAAATATAAGGCCGGGCATCACTAGTTTGAAACTTTTATCGAGACCAAACGATGAGCCACCCACGCTCGAGTTTGAGATGGTGACCGGAGCAGCTGGCCATACAAAGCCGACTGATCTGTTGGGGCTTTTATGCCCTGCACTGAATCTCAACTGGCGTGTTACTCGGCTTGAGCTTTTGACTCAACCGAGCATCAATTTTTCCACGGTGAGCTCACACACTTAAATTCCATTTAGAGGGAAATTATGAGAAAGTCAATCGTCATTTCGGAGCAAGATAATATTGCTGCATTGCTGGAGAACGACCGAGTAGTCGAGTTCTTCGTCAATCGCGGTGAATTGCTTCTCGGTGACATCTACACAGCCTCGGTGGAGAATATTCTCCCCGGTATTGATGCCGCTTTCGTCAATCTAGGCAAAGACAAAATGGGATTCCTTCACGCTAACGACGTGCCGGGACAGGGACCGCTTAAAGAGCGTCTCGTACCTAAACAAAAGCTTCTGGTGCAAATCACCAAAGAACCAACCGGTCACAAAGGCCCTCGCGTTTCGACTGCGATAAGCTTACCGGGCCGCTTTCTCGTGCTGGTGCCTGAAGAGCGCGGAGTATCAATTTCACGCCGCATCTCTGAAGCAAGAGAACGCGCCAGACTTAAATCGGTAGTCAACTTAATGAAGCCTCCGGGCGTCGGCCTCATCATCAGGACTGAAGCCAAAGGCCAGGGCGATCAAGAATTATTCGAAGACTTCGAACAACTCTGGGACCGCTGGCAAACAATCGTCTCTGAAGCCGAAGCGTCAATCGGACCGACTCTAATTTATAGAGACCAAGATTTGCTCTTCCGCGTCATTCGTGATGCTTATTCACACGAAGTGAGCGAGATTATCGCTGACAGTCCAGAAGGCATGAGACGCGCTCAGGAATACTTGAGCGGTTGGGCCAGCAAACAAACCAAGGTTTCCTTCCACACAGACGAAACTCCTTTGCTTTTAGCTAAAGGCATCGATCGTGAAATCGAAGCAGCTCTATCTGATAGAGCTGAATTGCCTTCAGGCGGTCACTTGAATGTGCAACCAACTGAAGCACTGACAGTAATTGACGTTAACTCGGGCCGCTTCACCAGCTCGCGCACACAGGCTGAAACTGTACGTCGCACCAATCTGGAAGCAGCTCAAGAAATTCCACGCCAATTGCGACTGCGAAATATTGGTGGCATGGTGATCGTCGACTTCATCGACATGGACAGCAGAAAAGACCAACAACAAGTCTTAGAAGCCTTCCAACGTGCTCTTGAAGAAGACCGCGCCAAGCCACAAATCGGGCAATTGTCGGATCTCGGTTTAGTTGAATTAACTCGCCGCAGACAGGGCCAGAGCTTAAGAGAATTGTTCTCTATTAAGTGTACGAGCTGTGTCGGCCAGGGTGTTATTCCACAACTGGAACTTGGACCCCCAGAAGATCGCCGCATCATCGCCTTCAGAAATCGCGATGAAGAAAATCGTCGCGGCAGATCTAGAGGCAAGGGTGGCAATCAACCATTGAAGGCCGCTTCTGCCATGGGTGGAAGAGTCGTGCCAACAGTGCAAGACAGTCACACTCACGAACATGCTCTTTCTCATGACGCACATGATGTAGATGAGCACAGTCATGATTTTGACGATGTGCCTGAAGAAATTCTGGCGCAAATGCCTGAAGATCTGCTGGATCCAAGAACTGCCTTTAAATCTAAGCGTTTTGAAGAACCGGATGAGGACGATGAAGTCCATCAAGCTCAGGAGGAACGCGCTAACGTTTCAACCAGAAACAGTTTGACTGATTCAGACGATGATGATGATGACAGTGATGATGATCAAGATATGGCATCAGATCTCGCCCGCAGCGTATCGGCTGTAGAAAGTGTCTACCAGGAAATGGATTCACATTCTGAAGCTAATGCCGGCAGCGATTCAGATGCTCATTCCGACGATAAACCGACCACCACTCATGACTTTCTTGAACCGGTTAGACTTGCCGGTGCTGAGTTAGGTCATATTCTGGAAACCGCGGTTGATTTCGGTGTAGATGTTGCTAAGGCTCTGATTAATCCTAATTCTGCCTACGCTCCATCAACTGAAAGCGAACATCAGCAGCCAGAACAAGCTGCTTCGGCTCCATCGGTCGAAGAGCCAGAAACTCCAATCGCTGCTGAAGTTGATCCTGTTACCGGCATATATCGGCTGAAAACAAAAGCTGAGCAAGAAGCCATTGATCGTGCTGAAGATGAACGCGCTAATGCATTGCGTGCATCATCCGATAGCGATGCGCCATGGCATCAAGAGCCTGCACTTTTCGGTGCTGACGATAATCAGGGAACACCTGAATCGAATTCAAACAATGATTCAGAATCGGGCAATGAGTTCAGTCAGTTGCGAATTCCGATCACAAGCAATGCTTATGGTTCGGATGCTGGTTCTTCTGAAGAAGGTGAGAACACTGAATATGGTGGCGAGCACCGCGATCAAGAATAGGGTCGCAGCGAGCTAACTGATTACTTACGAAAAGCGGCCCTTACTTCACTGTGGGGGCCGCTTTGTTGTTGTTGTTGCCTGGTTATTGATGTGCGTGGATCTATTTCGTGGAAGATTTACGCCCGGGCGTAAATCTTCCCGATTAAATGTCCTGGTCCGGACTTCGATTTTCTTGAAATACAGGACTGAGTAAAACTTGACCCTTATGCACACAGATGAATTTCGCTAAAATTTCGGCGCCAGGTTTGAGTTTTTCTATAGTTTTGATAAAGCCAGGCAGATTGTCCTTTTTAATAACAACAGCGTAACCACCGCGCTCTTCGCACTTTATTCTACAGACTACATTCTGGCCTGCTTTTTATCCATAGTAAGCACCAGTTCTACTTAAGTAAGCCAGTGGCGGATGACGTGGCTTGTCGGAGATTCCACCGCGCAACAGTGTCAGTTTAGGTTTGGATAGCTCTTCGACCTCTACTGGCGGTTCATCAACCATCGGTTAAAAAGCTGGCCGCGATTTTCTTGCCATGGTCAAACTATAACCAAAACGCACACCAGGAGCGGTAGCATCAGCGCTGAGCAGACTGACCTCCACCTGGGCATTGGCGTCCGATTCGAACAATTGATAAATGGCATTGCGATCTTTGGTGAACTGTTGTTCTTCGACGAAGAAGGCACCACCAAATTTTCCTTTACCCACAAAAATCAAATAAGTTGATTTGGTTGAGGGAACAGTCAGTACAACACATGCGGTGCTGGCATTAGAGACGAATGAATTCATCACATAGTCGAAGTATGAACGGCTGTCCATATTGTCTTCTCTTGGCAGCGTATAACCGAGGAAGAGAGCCGACATAGCCAGTGTGGCTTCATCGGGCAAATCGTACATCGTCACCATGGTGTCTGATGCTTCGAGATCAGAAAGTGTGAGCGTGAGCGATTCTTCAGTAGCTTTTGCATCTGGATTTGACTTGCATCCGTAAATGCATCCAACTGCTCGTCCTTTATAAAGCAGAATAGCAGCACGAGAAAGTTTTGATTCGGAAGTGGCCTTAAGACAGCCGGTGCGCATGCCGCCTTCCACATCAGTAATTAACCATTCAAGGTCATAGTCAGAAATTTTGAAGGTCTTGAGACTTTCCAGACTTTCTTCATCTGGTGGTGGCATCACTAGATCGATGGCACGTCGCAAACGAAAACGTTTAGTGGGCGTGTGTTCATTTGACGCCTGCCATTGTTCTTCACTGATAGGCTGCTGACTGCCTGATTGATATTGTTGGTCCTGAGGCGGAGCATATTGTTGCTGGTCGGGCGGAGCGTAAGCTTGATTTCCCTGCTGCGGTATTATCGGTGGGCTGCCCATGTTGTGCGGCTGAACCGGAGGATTGCTGCCAGTTTCATCGACGCCGCGATAGGCGCGCATTTCTTGCGATTTTTGCTCGTAGGCTACGTCTAAATCGTCTAAATTGTGTTCTTGCCAGTTAACACTGCCGCCGACGCTCTGGCCTGGTACACCGCGCCCCTCTTGGAAAATTGGGCTTAAAAGCACGCGATCTTTGTGTACGCATACAAACTTGGCTAGGATTTCAGAGCCTGGTTTTAAGGTTTCGATAGTTTTGATAAAGCCGGGGAGATTGTCTTTTTTGATGACAACTTCGTAGCCACCTTGTTCTGCACCTTTTACAATGCAAACAACGTTCTGTCCCCCTTTGTACCCTGTCACTTTCCAGGGATTTATCTTTGCCATGATTCCATCTAAAGCTCTTGTGTCCTCTTACCTTTTAATACTACAGGAAAACTCTAGCGAACTGGTAATCATGGGCTTTGCAGTGATGGAGTCCAATTTAATTCAGGTTACTTTTTTTCCGACAGGTAGCCACGCGCCTGTTCTATAAAGGCGCTGAACTTTGCAAAGAAAGTTCTATGATTAACTCTTCCCTTTACAAGCGGCGATATCTCGTTTGCTTCCTTGGAATTTGCTAATGAAGGGGTAGAGCAGGCGCTGTCATCGCCTTGCCTGGTCTTGTGGCATTTTATGCAGCTGCCGAAGCACGATGGATCGATGTCGATCCAGGTATTGCACCGGGGGCAGCAAATTTTGGCAGCGCTTGAAGATGTGAGTTCAAGCTGAAAAGTACAATTGGGGCAGAGCAGGCGCTCAGCTTCTGATTTCGCCTTGATATCCTTGGGTTCCAGGCCTTCAACTTTAAAAGGAATATCCACGGCCTAACCCTCGACGGGCTGACTGGCAGCGGACAATTCGATTTCGATTTTGAGTGCCAACTGGCGACCAACCGCTAATTCCATCTGATTGCGGCTAACTATCACCGGCCCACCGGGAATATTCTTCTCAATATTGACGACGGCACCGGCGGCAATGCCGAATCGCTGGGCTTGTACAGTAACATCGTCGCCGTCCGTGGCTTTGATGCGAAAAGTGTTGCCCTCAGTAGCGTCGGCAAGAGTCATCAAGCCCGCCTTTTCAGTTTGCAATTAGGACAAAGGCCGAAAATTTTGAATTGAGCGTCGATTACTTCGAAGTTATAACGAGAGCCGATTTTCTGCCCTGCTTCTTCAAGAAAATAGTCTTCGAATTCAAGCGTCAAATTGCAGCCGGTGCAGATAATATGCTGGTGCGGCAAAGTATCTTGCTTCAGTTCATAGTGTTTATGACCTTCGGCAAAGTCTAATTCTCGCAGCAGGCCCAGTGAAGACAGCAATTTGAGCGTGCGATAAGCTGTGGCCAACGATACGTTTGAACCACGCTCAAGCAGCCGGGCATGCAGTTCTTCAGCCGAAAGATGCTCTCCGTGGGGCTGCTCTTTGAAAATCTGCAGAATGGTCTCGCGCTGAGATGTGATGCGATGGCCACGTTTGCGCAAGCTGTCAAAAACTGGATCAGGCCCAATTTCATTGCCAGGCAATTTTTCTTCGCTTTTACCCAGATTGTCCGGAGTTTTCTTGGCGCTGTTCATCTTAGAATCATACCCTAAGGCAGCCTGCCTCATGACTATTATTGAGCTGATAAATACTATTTGACAAGGCTGGTTTTTTGCTCGAGAAAGCGCTTGAGATAATCCCCTGTGTACGAGTGCTTCTTAGCGGCAATTTCTTCGGGGGTGCCGACGGCAATCACCGTTCCACCTTTGTCACCGCCCTCTGGTCCGAGGTCGATAACCCAGTCTGCCTGTTTGATAACATCGAGATTGTGCTCAATGATGAGCACAGTGTTGCCTGAGTCAGCCAGTCGGTTGAGCACATGCAAAAGTTTGTCGACATCATGGAAAGATAAGCCTGTGGTGGGCTCGTCCAATATATAAATTGTTTTTCCTGTAGAACGTTTGCTCAGTTGCTCTGCCAGTTTTACACGTTGCGCTTCGCCGCCTGACAATGTGGTGGCAGGTTGGCCAAGTTTGACGTAATCGAGACCTACTTCCATAAGTGTGGCTAATTTGGTCTGCGCTTTGGGAATATTTTCAAAGAATTTGAGGCCGTCTTCAACGGTCATCTCAAGCACTTCACCGATTGATTTGCCTTTAAATTTTACTTCCAGAGTTTCACGGTTATAGCGAGCACCTTTGCAAACGTCACAGGTGACAAAAACTGAAGGCAAGAAATTCATTTCAATCTCGTTCATACCCTCGCCGTGACAGGCTTCGCAGCGGCCACCTTTGACGTTGAAACTGAAGCGACCGGGCAGATATCCGCGTGCTTTCGCTTCATTGGTCATAGAAAATACTTCGCGCACAATATCGAATAATCCGGTATAAGTTGCCGGGTTGGATCTTGGTGTGCGGCCAATTGGCGACTGATCGATGTCGATTACTTTGTCTAATTCTTTGACGCCTTTTACTGCTTTTACGCCTTTAGGTGCAGGCACGGTGCCGCCAAAATAATGGCGCAGATGTTGATAAAGAAGATCGTTTACTAAAGTCGATTTACCAGAACCACTCACGCCGGTGACAGCAACGAATTTGCCCAGAGGAATATCTACGGTGATGTCTTGCAAATTATTCAGTGTGGCGCCTTCAATGGTGAGTTTGTGACCATTGCCCTGGCGACGTTTTTTCGGCACCAGAATATTTTTTCGGCCGCTTAAATAAGCACCGGTTGACGAACGCAAAGAATTTAAAATAGCGGGCAACTGACCTTCGGCCACCAGCTCACCGCCATGAACACCGGCTCCTGGGCCGATATCAATCAGCCAGTCGGCTTCGCGAATGGTGTCTTCATCATGTTCAACCACAAGCAAAGTGTTGCCCAGGTCGCGCAGATGCTTGAGTGTTTCAATCAGTCTCGAATTGTCGCGCTGGTGCAAGCCGATCGAAGGTTCGTCGAGAACGTAAAGCACGCCAGATAGACCTGATCCGATTTGGGTGGCGAGCCTGATGCGCTGGGCTTCTCCGCCTGATAGAGTGCCCGCTTGTCGGTCGAGTGTGAGATAAGAAAGACCGACGTCATTTAAAAATTTCAGGCGAGCATTGATTTCGATTAAAACCTGGTGCGCAATTGTTTTGTGACGTGCTGTTAGTTTGTCGGGCAAGTTGGCAAAGAAATAAATTGCTTTTTCTACCGACATGTTGCTGATGACAGCGATAGACTGGGAGCCGACTTTGACCGCTAAGCTCTCCGGTTTGAGTCTGGCACCCTTGCAGCTGCCACAAGTCATTTGAGTCATATAATTTTCAATATCGTTGCGTATGCGATCAGAATTTGATTCTTCATGGCGACGTTTGAGATTATTGATTACGCCTTCAAAAACCTTTTTATATTCCCAGAACTCTTTGCCGTCAAATGAGTCGTGGCCTAATTTGATGCGGTCCACGCCTGAGCCGTACAAAATTATTCCTTGCTGCGCTTTGGTCAGGGTAGCAAAAGGCACTGTGGTGGAAAATTTGTAGTGTTTGGCCACAGATGCGACCAGCTGATCATAATAAGGGTTATTGGTTTTAGACCAGGGATAAATCGCACCTTCTTTTAACGATTTTTTCTGGTCTGGTACAACTAGTGCGGGATCCACTTCAAAGCTGCAACCAAGCCCGTGACAGTCTTCGCAAGCGCCATATGGGCTATTAAACGAGAATATACGCGGTGATATTTCAGCGAAACTGATACCGCAAGCAGCACAAGCAAAATTTTCTGAAAAGAGCATTTCTTTTGGCGCATCGTCGTTTTTATCGTCTGACTTTCTATCAGATTTGCTATCAGGTTTGCCTTCGCCTTTAGCACCGCCGACAATATCAACCAGTACGTTTGACTTGCCCCACTTGAGACCAAGAGATAGGCTGTCTGCCAATCTTGACTGAATGCCTTTTTTAATCACCAGACGATCGATGACCAGTTCGATTGAGTGTTTTTTATTTTTATCGAGCTTAATTTCGTCTTCTAGCTCCACAACTTCGCCATCAATGCGGGCGCGAACAAAGCCTTCTTTACGCAATTCAGTAAAGAGAGCTTGATACTCGCCTTTCTTACCGGAGACCAGTGGGGCCAAAATTTGAATTCTGGTACCGTCGGGCATCTCCAGCACTTGATCGACAATCTGGTCGATAGTCTGGGGATTGATTAGTCGATCGCATTGAGGACAATGTGGTGTACCCGTGCGCGCGAAAAGCAAGCGCAAATAATCGTAAATTTCAGTAACAGTACCGACAGTCGATCGGGGATTATGACTGGTTGATTTCTGGTCGATGGAAATAGCCGGCGATAGGCCGTCAATTCCGTCTACATCCGGTTTATCAAGCTGGCCAAGAAATTGTCTGGCATATGCAGAGAGCGACTCGACATAGCGTCTTTGCCCTTCTGCGAAAATTGTGTCGAATGCCAGCGATGATTTTCCTGAACCGCTCACCCCGGTAATGACCACTAGCTGGCCACGCGGAATTTTGACGTCGATATTCTTCAGGTTATGTTGCCTGGCCCCACGAACAACAATATAGTCGTGCATGTGAGAGCCGTTGCGCTTGATCTCGCTTAACATCTTCTTCTTTATAGAAACTATAGCCATATATTAGCCTGGTTGACGGGACATTCCTTCAGTTCTAACAATCTCTTTGAGAAATTGCCGCTTCTTGCCGCATTAATTTACAAATTTCTCTCACACAGCCTGTGGGTCGTGTTTTGCCTCTTTTAGCGGGGGGTAGATGATTGTAGAGCGTGCTCGATGTCGCGCCAGGAGGCTGGTAAATTCTATGTGGCCAAAGAACGGCAAGGGTGGAAAAGGTGGTTCCAAGCCAAATGAAGGCGGCAAGGAAACAACCAAGAAGGCCCGTGCCACTAGGACAAAGCTAAAAGCACTCTCGGCTGAAGCCGCAGCTAAAGCTTTGCAAGAAGCTGGGGAGCTTGATGGCGAGCCTCAAATAACCAGTGAAGAGCAGCTGGAAGCCGAGATTTTCAAAGCCGCTCAGCAGGCTTCACTCGACCAGCAGGCGAGAGAACAAGCTGTACGTAATGCCGGCCCAGAGTTTTTAAAAATCCCCGATAAATCGGTGAGTCTGGACGAACAGCTCAGTGATGTCTGGAAGGCCAAGCTGGCTGGAACCAGTAAACCGGCGCTGCCAAGTTCAGGCAACATTAACGTGCCGGCAGCCGCTAATCGAGTAGCTATGGAAGCTGCTGAAAAAGCCCGCATGAACGCACAACACGAAGCGATGATCGGTGTTGTCGACCGCATGTTCGACCATTTTCAGAATCTGGCTTATGAGTTTAACCAGGTAGCGGCCGCGTCAGACCTCGAACTGACCTGGATTCGTCCCAGCATCGCTCGCGAGAATGTTGGCTCATGGCACCAGGGTGCGCAATTTATCTCTGTGTTCAGCGGGCGCATTTCGACTAGATATTGGACTTTAGTCGTGCGCGGTAGCTACGAAGGCATTACCGCTCACATAATTCCTGCCGACAAATTGCTGACTTTTAATTCCAACCCAGCAAGTTTTATGGCCATTCTTGATATGGCACCATATTTCGACGGTTCGATGATGTACTGGACTGTGGCTGAACAAATATTGAAGAGTTCAGACATGGATGTAGCATTCCGTGCCTGTCTCGACAGTCTTGTGCAAGTAGCGCAAGATGACGTGCCCCCCACTCAGCCCATTGACCTCTTTGCTGCACCTGTTGAAGAGTCAGTTCCTGGGCGCCCGCAGACTACCGAGTTTATGGCACCTGGACCCAGCATGATGGGCGGTGACATCAACTATTCAGAACGGTACAAGCAACATTTCTCCAGCGATTCGGCAAATTCTTCTACCGGCCCCGCTAATCACGGGCAAAGCGATCAGCGATATCCACAGCCTAACCCATATCAGAGCACAAACACTTCGGTCAACCAGAATGCAGTTAATCAGAAAGCTGACGACAGTGATGATTGGAAGCCGATAGTGCGTCAGTCATCGGGCAATCAAGCTAATCCGTTAAACCAGACTCCGCAGCCCTCTCAGCCTGCTCAACCTGCTCAACCTGCTCAGCCTGCATCAACACCGCAGTTTTCGAAACCCCCGGTAGGTCCAGGTAACGATGGTTGGCGTAGTGTACCGTCGAGCACTTCTTCGGCCAACATGGGTGCCGAGCCGCCAACTAATGCTTTCAGCCAGCCTTTCAGGGCGGCAGCACCACAAGTGCCACCACAGCTCCCAGTCCAATATCAGCAGCCACAGCCGCAACAACAACTGCCTTCGCAGCAGCCTCAGCAACAAGCGCCTCAACAAGCACCACAGCCTCAGCAACCTCCACAGTTTCAAGCGCCGCCGGCACCGCAAGCAAAGGCCAGCAGCGATGATTGGAATTTCGTACCGATTGAGAAGATTCCAGAAGGTCAAGCTCCGAAAGACCCTAATCAATTGCCACCGGTATCGTTTCCCAGTGGTCTTTTTGCCGATATGCCGGCCAATTTAGGATTTTCTGCTGAAGCGTCAGCCAAATTATCACAAATGCCTGGGGCTCAAATTCCGCCCCTGCCGCAGATTGTACCTCTGGCCAAACTTCAGAATTCTCAGCCTCAGCCAGCCGATCCAGCATCGCAAAGCTGGGGGCCTGTACAAATAACTGGTCACCCTCAAAGACAATCTGCTCCTAGTCCAGCTCCAGCTCCTGCTCAACCCTCGGTCACGCCACCTGCACCACATGCGCCACCAGCGAGCAACAATGATTTAACAACTCGTCCGCAGCACTTGCCTCCTCAGCGGCCGCAGTCTTTTCCTGCTTTAGCTCGTCCTGATATTCCTCCTGGCGCGTCTACCCAGGCCAGTGCACCGCAACAACCCCTACCAGGACCAGCCCCCCGTAACGACTCACCGTGGTCAGTGGCGCCCACTGATAATAATCAAATCGGTAATCGTGGAGAGGTTCAAGGCACTGCCGCCGACAATCAAAACATGATTTCACCGCCGCCTGCTCCTTTACCACCAAGTTTGCCGGCGTCGTCCAGCGGATCTTTGAGCGTTGATAGAATTGCGTTCTCTATTGCTAGTCAAAGTGTGCCGCTAGCCCCTGAGTTTAATAAAGACGATGTTCCAGACTTTGATGTAGCCGACGTGCTTTCAGACGCTCTTGCCGAAGAAATCGAAGACTGGGAAGCCGGCATCACTATAGAACCTGTCGTAGATTTGGCTGTTCAGCTCGATGAAGAATTGGGCGCCGAACATCACGCCTCTATCGAACCTCCGCCAATGGAAGTTGAGGGCGTATCAGAACAAGCACAGGAACACGCACCGGAACAAGATGCGCCTGGCACCGCAGAACCTCTGCCTCACGAAACCGAAAGGCATGATCAGGAAGCTGAAGATAGCGGTGAGAATTTAGATAATTCTGAAGCTGACGAGAATGCCCATGGCAATCAATCGATTGAAGAATCAATAGATGATTCAACAGATTCAATACACGAAGATTCTCTAGTTGAAGAGCAGCTCCCTAACGAGCTCCAAGACGAACTGGCCGATCTTGCCGAATTGCAAGAAGAGACTTTTGAGTCGATTCAACAGCTACAAGAAGAAATGGCAATTGTCGAAGCTGCTGAAACTGTTACAGAAGGCGCCGCGCACTGGCGCGGGCCCGAGCAAGCACCGTTATCGAGCCCTCCTTCTATGCCAGACTTTGAACCGATCTCCATATCTCTAGGCGACCTCGCACCAAATATAGTGGCGGCCAACCAGCATTCGATCAAATCTGAAATTGGACGTGTGATTTCAGCTTTTGAAAAAGAACTTGAAATAATTTCCTCAAAGGGCTCAGAAGCTTTTGCTAGACGAGATCTTAAAGGGGCAGAGCATATGATTAAACTGGCCGAGACAATAAGCGAATACAAAGACGCCCTGGCCAGGTTAAAAGACGACTATGACAAAGATCTTTCCTAGTTTTAAATTCCAGTCGTCAGAGAAGAAAAAAGAAGAAAAGATCCCTCTTCGCACCGAGCCTTCCAGTGTTGAACTTAAAACAGACCTTGTAACTGAGCCGTCTGTGCCCTTAGGCATTGAGAAGCCGGCTCTCAGGCAGGATCTTCAACCTGGTGATTCAGAGTTAAATAAGGTCGACGAAAGTGAAAAGTTAATTGCTAGTCAGGTAGACAGAGCATTGGCGGGCCAGCGCAAAAAAATCGATCCGCTTGCACCGCTGTATCATTTAAACCAGCTTGTGGTGCCTCAATCAGACAGGCAATTTACTTTTTCGAGCTCAGCCAGTTTGGACGGCTTGGTGCAAATCGCGCCGCAGGGCGGTACCACGGTGATTATAGAGACCAAAATTTTGGGGCCGGTGATGGAGACGATAAATTGTCCTCCCATGGCTATTCTTCTAATCTTTCTTGGCTATCTGGCTGCGGCTTACTTGCTGCCGCATCCGATTTTGCTCTTTTCTTCTCTGGTTTTGGCGGTAGCGATGCCTATCATTTTAAGTGTGGCAGCCACCATATTGACGCGGCATTTTTACCTACCCGCTTTGCAGAAAATGATGACCACCATTGGCCTCGTTTGCGCAAGTGATGAGATTGGTGATTCTCAATTTGCGTTGCCCGGGCTGACCGTGCCAAAAGTTTCTGCTGCTCTGCACTTCCGCGCCGATGTGCTCTGTGCCGCATTCTATTTGTTCTTTGCTTTTGGCCTGCACGCAGCAGCCTGGCAGTACTGGTGTCAGGGGCAGTATCAACAGTGCTTGAATCTCAGTACTCCAGTAAAAATTCTGGCGCAGGCCGTCCTCGGTGGAAATAGCGCCACTGTAGGTGACTGCAATTACTACCGGGCTGAATGTTTGCGCTGTCTTGGACAGCTTAAAGCTGCAGACCAGGCTTATACCGAAGCAGAACAGGCAATGCGTCCTACGGTCGCTAAAGAAAATCCTTTTTATGCTGATGTGTTCTACAACAAAGGACGGGTAGCCGAAGAAATGGGTAATTATCCGGTTGCCGAGAAAAATCTCAAAGCGGCCCTGGATATCTGGAGGCGCTCTGACCTGGCGCAGTCTCTGAGGCTGCCTTGCGCAAACTTGTTTTCTTCTATAAGTCAGTGCTACGCAATTATAAGGCCGATTATGAAGTACCAAATTTTGCCACCAGAAGTAATACTACTTTTGACGGTGGAGGACAAATTTAATGAACAGCAATGATGTTAAAACTGTGTTTGTGATTTTGGCTCTGTTTACAAGCCCGCATATAATTACTTATGCGGCTGGCCCGGTGACAGCTCAAACAGCTCCGGTGGCGCGCACATACAAGACGTTCTGGCCTCCTGTAGTTAATCAGGTTTATCCCGAATTAGAATTGAGCGATCTCTCGGGCAAGAAAATCAAGCTGTCGTCTTTTGCCGGCAAAGTGATATTGCTTGAGCCAATCGGAATGTCTTGCCCTGCCTGTCAGGCCTTTGTCGGCGGTGCTACCAGAGGCGGTATCAACGGTGTTCAGCCTCAAGGGGGTGTTTCATCTATTGATACTTACCAGCAGGCTTCAGGTGTGTCACCGGCCGATCCGCGACTGGTGCGCATACAGCTGCTTCTTTACGGACCCAGCCTTGGTGTTCCTACCCGTGCTGAGGGCTACCGTCAGTGAAGGGGTTTCTCAAGTAATCGCTCCACTTCGCGCTCTTGCTTTGCGGCCTTGTCTGCTTTACCCAGCTTGCGTAACAAGTCTGCCGATTGCCTTAAGGCACCTACGTAACTGCAATTTTGTTTGCCGCCATATTTGTCTGCGATTTTGAGGCCGCGCAGGGCTAATTTATAGGCTTTTTTGTATTCGCCAAAATTTTCTTGTGTTTGCGAGATAACCACAAAACCATTGGCCGCGCTTACTAGTACGTCTTGTTCAAAGCCATATTGAGCCATCATTTCAGCGAGCGACTGTCCTTCCGTCCACTGATTTTCTCTAGACAAGCGAGCAAAAACTTCTTTGCATTGGGCAGCCAGATCTTTGCAGTCAGCCGCCAGATGATCGCGCAACAAATCGGTGCATTGATACCACAATCTTTTTGCTTCTTGTTCTTGGCTGGTGTCGATGTAAATCTTCGCCAGCTCCACGCGATACTTTACCGCTTGTTTTCGCTCCTGGTTTGCCAGCTCGGAAAGCGCGTTTTCAAGCTTGGTATAAATTCGGCCGTCAAGTTTATCTTCGCTTCGCAGCCTGATTAGCAACATCAAGGCAGGCACGCTTTTGACGTTGCCCTCACCAAATAATCGCTCTTGCGCTGCAAGAGCTAAAAGGGTTAGTTCTCGCGCTGCTCCAAGGTTGTTTTTTTCTTTTAAAAATGTTGCCAGCTTCAGACGCGCCGTGGCGAGTTGCTCGTCTCCTTCCCTGCCCGGCTTTTGCTCGTACTGCAAGACTTGAGCACGAAGACTATCTTCATCGGCTGCAGCAGGAGTCTGACAAAGAGATTGTGGTGCCAGGCAAAGAAGCAGGGCAAAGTTGGCAAGTATGGCTGCTTGTTTGAAGGTCAACGCCTGCTCCTTCAACTTATTGAGTATTTTGCGATTCTTGCTGGTCTGAAGAACCCGTGGTGGTTTCCGGCTGGCCCGGTGCATCGCCGGTAGTGGTAGTTTGCGTTTTGCTTGAAGTCGGATCGCCGGACAGACCGTTCTTTAACTCTGAGTAAGGTCCTGTATCTTCATCTAATCCGCTGACGAGCATTTTTATCATATTGGCGAGAAAATGACTGATGGTGTCGCCATTGCTGACGATTGTAATTACCACAATCGAAAAAAGCAGCGATGAGCCGGCCACTATTAATAGCTGCCTTCCGCGACTGACAGGTCGCACTTCAAACTCGTCCAACTGACGCATCGACTGCGTGGTGCGGCGTTTTTTCTTGGCAGCTTGTTCGAACTCTTTTTTCGATGACATGATGCGTTTATTGGCTTTGCTATCGCTCTTGCGATCTGGCTTTTTCTCTTCGACCTTTTTGACTTCGGGCTTTTTTTCGATTTTTGGCTTTTCGACTGTTTTCTTTAGTTCTTCCGGCTTGCGCAGATTAGTTAGTGAGGCTTTGGGTTTGTTTACTTTCGCCGCTGCAGGAAGGGGCATTTCACTGGTGACTTTTTGACTCAGTGCCGCCTCAATATCTTTTCTCATCAGACCAAGTGATTGATACCGGCTCTCCGGTTGCTTTTCCAGAGCGGCCATCACCACTTTTTCCAGCGAGTAGGGTATTTTCAAATCTGGTCTGATCTGACTGAATGGTGCCGGATTATCAGAAATTTGTTTAGTCATGGTGTCAGCATAATTTCTGCCGAGAAATGGCACTTTGCCGGTAAGGCTTTCGTACATGACTATGCCCAGAGAGTAAATGTCTGAGCGTTCGTCCACGGTGGCACCCATACACTGCTCTGGGCTCATGTATATGGGCGAGCCCCAGACTTCACCCATGCGAGTCAGTCGCTGGGCTTCTTCCGCCATTTTGGCAATGCCGAAATCTACCACTTTGACATAATCGTTGGTGCGGCCCTGTCTCGTGAGCATGATGTTGCCCGGTTTGACGTCGCGGTGAATGGCGCCGTGGCGATGGGCATGTTCAATGGCGGCGCAAACCTGCACAAAAATATCTTGAAATCTTTCCGGGTCGAGGTGATTTTCGCGTTTGAGCAGATCGGTAAGGTTTTCGCCCTGTAAATAATCCATAACAAAATATGGCTGACCGCGAGCGCTTGATCCGTATGCATGGAGATTGACAATGCGCGGGTGATTGAGGCGGCTTAGCAATTCGGCTTCGCGTTGAAATCGTTTCACAACCATGTCATCGGTCATGCTCTGAGTGCGCAGAGTTTTTACCGCCACAATCTTGCCGGTGTCTTTGACTTTGGCTTTGTAAACAACACTCATGCCACCGCGGCCGATGACACTTAGCACCCAGTAGCGGCCGCCGAGCGTTGCGCCTACTAGAAGATCTTTGAAGTCGCCTGGTATGGCAATACGAAAAAGCGGTGGCTTGCCGGTGTGTTGCAGCGGTATTAACTGTGGTGCTGGCGTTCGGGCATAGTGTGGCATGCTTGCTTAAGACTTTTCCGACTTAATTAAGGAGCAATGGCGTTAACCAAGATCTGAACAAATCCCAACATCAAACCGATCAGGCCGCCAAACAATTCTAAGACCTTCAACTCTTGCTTGCAAATCCTCTTTACCAGAGCTTCTAATTGCTGCGCGGTAAACAAGTCGATTTTGGTTGCAATTAGGTTGTACATACCCAGAGCAGGAATAGCTTGCTCTAAAAGCTCGCCCAATTCTCTTTTGAGATATGAATATGCAAATTGGGAGAGGTCATTTTTGGCTCGTTCAAGCCAGACTGCAGGTATAGATTCTGGATTAAAACGCACAATCGACTGGCGCACGGCGCTCATGGCCTCACCTTCTACTTTGCGCACCGAGAGTAAGATGTCGCCTTTGTGCTCCACCAAGAATGATTCAACGAACGAAACCATGTTGGCTTTAAATTTGGCGATACTCTGCAACGGCATAGAGCTCAGGTCAAAGTTGGCAATCTGAATGGCCAGTTGATCGCGAATACCAAACCGTTTAGTCAGGTCGGCAATCAGTTTTTCAGCCTGTTCCGGTTCTTTTTCTAGATAGTTGCGGCACTCGTAGCAGACTCTTTTGACGCCGATAATTCTGGCCAGTATTTTATAAGGCGTGCTGGCGTGGGCGTTAATTGACTCATCGAGCGAACTTATATTTTGAGGACTTAACAAAATTATCAGCGAACTGCGCACCTTAGGTGGTGTCAAGAAGGCTTCGATGATGCGGGCGGCAAATTCATTGGCCTGGTCAAGTGAAATGCGGGCGGTCAGTACAACCTGGTCAAAGACTTTCTCAGTGATGGCAGCAATTTTGCTGTCTTTCCCCGACTCGAGCGATTCGATGGTTGAGCGCACGAAGTGCTCCATTAGAGTGGGGCTCAGTTCGGCAATGTCTGAGGCAAGGCGATGCAACTTGGTTATGTCGCGAAATTCTTTGAGAACTGAGTCGACGAACATACCCACGGCCAGGTGAATATTGGCTTCGGTCAAAAGGGTCTCGACCTGCACCTTAATGTCTTTGGGAGTAAGTAAAGTTTCGGTAATCGTTCCGGCGACAGCCTGGGCAAGTTTGGCCCTCCGCTTGGGAAAAATGCCTGGTGTGAGCGGTAACTGAATTTTAGTGAAAGGGACATACCAGGCTTCGTAAGGCCTGAAAAGGGCGGCCACTGCCATCCACGTGGCCAGATAGCCGTGGGCAAAGTAGAGGAAGGGCGGCATAATTACTTTCCAAAAAATCGCATGCTGCGACGCAAATAATGTTGCCCAATGAAATTCCATGCTGCTCTATTGTCGCCTTAGTTAGATAGGAGTTATTTTAAGCGCTCTGATTACTCCTTGACCTCTCATATAATGACTTGTTGTTTTCAAACTTACCAACACCGGGTTTATTTTGCCTCACCACAATCTCACCGTCAAAACTGTCAGACTCTGGCCTAAAGCCTCAGCCTGTGGCATTTTAATCGCCGGCACAGTCGTGCCGGTCTTTGCCCCCGGGGCCTCTTGTTCGCCGCTTTCCAGCCTCAACAGTCTCACTCATAAGGCGCAGAAACCCGACAGTGACCAGATCATGCAGTCGGTTTACATGCTGGAAAAAACAAAATCACTGACCGGGCTGACACAAGCAGCCAGGTTGTTGGAAGATTTGATTGCCAAAAGGCGTGACATTTTTGCCGCCCATTTAGAGCTCGGTCGCATTCAAAACCAGCTGGGCAACCAAGATCAAGCGATCATGTCGCTCATGGAGGCGCTCAGCTTATCTGCTGACAATCCGTTGCAGGCTCTTTCGGCACGCGAAAGCCTGGCAGCAATTTATATGAAACGAGGCAACTTCGATGAAGCCGGCGGCCAGTTCAAGAAAATCGTTGACCTGACTCCGACCAATCTCACCGCCCGAGGCAATCTTGCCATCTGCCTGGAGCAGCTCGGATTTGTGGATATGGCCATTGTCGAATTTAAAAAAGTGCTAACTGATGATCCGACCAACTTTGTTTCGCTCTACAACCTCGGCCTGGCCTATTCACTCAAAGCTGACTACACGCAAGCGGCTGCATATTTTGAAAAAGCCATGACTAAAAACCCCAGGCAACCACAAGTGGCCATGGCTGTGTTGGGCCTGGCATCTTGCTATGAAGCACGAGAAAAATATCCTGAAGCCAAGTTGATGATAGACAAGGTGATTTCTCTTGATCCGAACAATCATTATGCTTACCTGGCTAAAGCTCGCATATATGAAGGGCTGAAAGAGCCGGGAAAAGCAATTGAAAGTGTGCGCAAAGCCATGCAACTGGCCCCTCAAGACCCTGGCTGCAAGGCTGCCATGAGTGAACTTCTGGTTAAGAGTATGCCGCGTACCGCCATCCTCGACCGTCCCACTCGTTGATCTGCTTAAGTCTGTGTTCTAAAATTGATGTGCAAAATGAGGTACTGAAATGCGATTTGATCTTTCTCTGAAGGCAGCTGTAGCCGGACTAGCTTGTCTTGGTCTGTCATCGGCTGTGCCTGGCTTCTGCGAGGACAAAGATGCAGAAGATATCAAAAGCGCCATCTTTAGATATCAGGCCGCTACAGAGCAAAATCCCAGCAATCCCATTAACCACGTCAAGCTGGGAAAAGCTTATTTGATGGGCAACGACATTGATAAAGCGATTGAATCATTCAAAACAGCAGTTAAGCTCAATAGCGAAGACCCCGAAGTTTACATGGGTCTGGCTCGTTGCTACGGGCGCAAACGCGATATTGCAGCAGCAACCACCAATATCAAAGAGGCCGTGAGATTGGCTCCTAATAAGGCTGCTTATCATTTGAAGTACGCTCAACTGCTCTCGCGCGACGAGAAGAAAATTGAACAAGCACTGACTGAATTCAAACTCGCTATCAAGCTTGATCCCAAAGATTTCACCGCTCACCGTGACTATGGCGCCGCTCTTGGCTTGAAAGGCGATCTAGCCGGTCAAATTGCTGAAGAAAAAACCGCTCTCACTCTTTCTCCTGACAGTGCCGACGCCAACTATTACATGGGCTCTGCTTATGCTGGTCAGGGCAAGAAAAAAGAGGCTCAGACCTACTTACAGCGCTGTGTCGAATTAGACAAGAAGAATGCCGATGCCTTCCGCCTCTTAGCGGCAATCATGGCTTCCAATGGTCAGTATAAAGAAGCTGTGAGCGCTGCCCAATCTGCCGTCAATATCGATCCAGACAACAAAGCATATGCTCAGACTCTGGAAAAAATAAAAGTAGCCTCGAAAACTAAGTAATGTTGCCGCGATCTTTGCGTCGGGCAAAAAATTTATTTATGCCCGCACTGCATTATTGGGGTAGATGTAAAGCTTGCCGGCCGTGCTCTTGTCAACTTGTTGAAGCCTGAAAGCATGCCGTTTAGGTATGTGAAAAGGTTAACTACATACCCAATGCAGCAACTTGCAAATAGACTAGATAGGCTCTAACATAAGTTAAGCTAAGACAGCAGTGACGTGCACGTTCGCAGAGACTGAAAGGTCCTCGACCGTGATTTCGTAAGCTATCTGTCGCAAATGGCGAATGCCCAAAAGTGAGAGTCTTCAAGAGAGGACTCACTGTTCGTGACTTTATTGAGTCAAATTGTCGTAGTAGTTTGAAGAGGTCTAAAGGCTGTGCTTGAGCGAGCTAATATTGATGAGAAAGCTGCCAAAAGCTTCGAAATGAAGGCCAGCATAAAAGTTGTTGGTGTTGGTGGTGCCGGCTCCAACGCTGTTAATCGAATGATTGCAGCAGGCTTGAATGGAGTGGAATTCTGGTCTTGTAACACCGATGCTCAAGCGCTCGATTTGGCCGCCGCCAAAAATCGTTTGCAGATTGGCTCGAAGCTTACTCGTGGGCTAGGAGCTGGTGGCAACCCTGCCATCGGTCAAAAGGCCGCTGAAGAAAGCCGTGAAGAAATCGCACAAGCTTTGCAAGGCGCCGACATGGTCTTCATCGCTGCCGGTATGGGTGGTGGTACCGGTACTGGTGCCGCTCCAATCGTTGCCGAAGTGGCCAAAGAAATGGGCGCCCTTACTGTTGGTGTTGTTTCAAGACCTTTCCTTTTCGAAGGAAAGCGTCGCAGCAATCAAGCTGAAACCGGCATCAACGAAATTCGCTCCCGCGTTGACACTTTGATCGTCATTCCTAACCAGCGCTTGCTGGAAGTAGTCGATCACAGAGCTTCAATGCAAGAAGCATTCGTCGAAGCAGACAAAGTATTGATGCAAGGTGTTCAGGGTATTTCCGACATCATCACCGTGCCTGGTCTTATTAACGTAGACTTTGCCGACGTCAAAGCTGTAATGCAAACTGCCGGCTCTGCCTTAATGGGCGTGGGTCGTGCAACAGGCGAAGGCAGAGCTGTAGAAGCAGCCCGCAACGCCATCAACAGTCCTCTTCTCGAGACCACTATCGATGGTGCCTCCGGCGTTATCTTCAACGTCACCGGCGGCCCTGACCTGACATTGCACGAAGTACAAGAAGCGGCCAATGTAATTTACTCGGCTGTGTCTGACGAAGCTAACATCATCTTTGGTGCCGTTCTTGATGATCGTCTCCACGGTGAAGTGTTGATTACTGTTATTGCCACCGGTTTCGATATGCTTGTGCAATCACAACCAAAAGCAAGACCAACTCAGACCACGGCTCCTGCTCAGCAGCAGCAGCGGGCCGAGCCACAACAGCGTCAGGCCGCACCAGCTCAGCAACCGCAACAAAATCAAAATGATATGAAAAAGATTGCTAGCGATATTCTCGATATTCCTGAGTTCTTGAAACAACGCAATCCTAGTAAATAGGAATTCAAAACAAAATTGAAAGCCCTGTTAGCAATAACGGGGCTTTCTTGTGTGAAAACTGTTTATCAAATGAAATTTAGTGTGACCATAAAGTCAGGCACCTGGTCAACCGATGTCGGTCGTGCACGCCATAAATAAACGCAGGCCTGTGCCGGCAACCCTTTCAAGCTGAGGTCATAGAGGCCTTCCGTATAAGGGCTCATGTTATTGCAACCACCTGAGTATCCGCAGGAATTGCCGCAGTGAATGTACTGGGCGATTTCAATTGGTCGATCGCTGGTTTTATTGATGTTTTTGGAAAACTTTGGTGATACGGCCAGATAATTGAAACCAAAATCGCGAGCGTTGTATGCCACCACATCAAATGGCGCATTACCGAGCTGTTTTGGAAAATCAACTATTCTGGCGGAGGCACGCATAAAGTTGGTAACGTTGTAAGTAATTTCTTCTTTTTGCTCGCGAGGATAAATAACAGCCTGACTGGGAGCGCATTCAAGTGGCAAACCGGCAGTAGCGAGATCTTCTTTATTGGGATATTTGTTGTTGTCGTACTGGTATCCGTCTATGACCATGTTGGCGCATACCAGCAAAAATGGATTATTGATGAAACGCGATTCTTCTGACATTCCGTCGAGGCTGCGGTTACCGGTATCGTAAAAGAGCTGGCCTTCAAGGCCCCACCACGCTTTACCGTCTTCAATCTGGCCAAAAATTGCCTGCATGGGCGTATATTGGTAAAGCAGCAGTTCATTGTGCTGAGCAGCGCAAGCCTTGCGCAGAGTCTCGATATCGCTGCGCGTGTGAAAATCGTATTCGCTGGGAGCGTTAATGGCCAGGTTGACGAAACTCTGCACCTTGGCTTGAGGACCCAGGGAGAGCCGATTAGAGCTAATTTGCTGTGCTTGCAATGCAGTAAATTTAGCCCCGCCAAAAAGTGCAGCCAGAGCGGCAATGGCAACGATAAGTACCAGATGCCCGCGGGAAATTTTTTGACTTAAAGCTCGCATGTCTCTAAAATTTGACCTTACAAATACAAGGACTATTATATGTCTGCTCTGACCAGTAAGTCTTATCATCCAGGTGTCTTGCCGATCCAATTTGAACAGGGCCGCATCATGCTGGTTGATCAGCGCAAGCTGCCTCATGAGCTTTGTTATTTTGACGCTACAGCGCACGATGATATGTGTTTTGCCATTCAAGACATGGTGGTACGTGGAGCGCCCTCCATCGGTGTGGCGGCGGCTTTTGGCCTGGCCCTGAATGTTGCCAGACTTTCGACTTTGAGCAAGCCTGATTTTCTCAAAGCCTTTGCCCTGGCCACCAGTGAATTAAATGAGACTCGACCGACAGCGGTAAATCTTCGCTGGGCTCTGCAGCGCATAGCCGCTCTGGTGATTCAGGCAGTTGATCAAAAGTATCCCGGAGACATAGCTAATTTAGCCTTCAAAGAAGCAGAAAAAATTTTTCAAGAACACCTTGATGCCAATCTCGCCATCAGCGAATATGGCGCTGCCCTGGTAAAACAAGGCGACAGCATCAGCACTCATTGTAATGCCGGTGGATTGGCTGCATGCGGTTATGGCACTGCTTTAGGGGTTATTCGTGCAGCCCACTTTGCCGGCAAAAATATTTCTGTGTATGTGGACGAAACCAGGCCGCGCAATCAAGGTTCAAAACTGACTATGTGGGAGTTGCATCAAGATGCAATACCTTCCACTTTGATTTGCGACTCCATGTCTGGACATCTGATGAAGCAAGGCAAAATCGATCTGGTGATTACAGGCGCTGATCGCATTGCTCGAAATGGTGACAGCGCTAATAAGATTGGTACTTACAATCTGGCTGTCATGGCTCATCACCATAAGATTCCATTTTATATTGCCGCACCGCTTTCGACCTTTGATTGCGAGCTGTTTGATGGTAATAATATACCAATTGAAGAGCGCTCAAGTTCGGAGGTTGTCACCATAGATGGTGTTGCCACCACCGTACCTGATGCCAGAGCTTACAACCCTGGTTTTGATGTTACCCCGGCAGAGCTGATCGCCGGCATCATAACTGAAGCTGGTGTACTGCGGCCTGATTATAGAAGTAGCATCGACAGGGCGCTGAAAATTCAGATTTGAGCTAGAGTATCAGAGTAGAGTTTAATTTCAGAGTATAAACAGGAAACGATTATTTATGACCTTCATACATAATTTTGCTTTGACGACTTTGAGCGCTCTTCTGCTATTTAGTCAGGCACCGGCTTTTGCGGCCAAGCCAGCTCTTGCGAAACCCGCGCAGGCAGCTGCCGGGCAAAAGCTGCACCGTCTAGATTTTCGCTTAGAGGGGGCAAGCTGCGCCAGCTGTTTGCTCAAAATTCGCTCAACTTTAAGGGCCGCTAAAGGTGTTAGCCGTTGTGAACTGGCTCTACGTAAGCCTTACGGTGGCGTAGTGATTTATAACGCCGGTCAGATAGACATCAAAAAAATAACCGAGCTAGCTGTTAAAGCTGACCCGCGTTCGACCGTTCTTGTCAAAGGCGTGCTTGATGAGCCCATCGCTAAAGAGCCGCTGATGCTGATTCCTAAGCACAATTCACTGCTGCAAAACTAAATATTCGGAAAAGAAGGATCCGGCCTATGGAGGAGGCACATCGGCAATTACCGGTTCGGTTGCTTCAGCCGAAAAATTCATGTAACCGGGACCAAAGGGGATGGGAACGGGGAAGTTGCACGTCACTTCTGTTTTGACTAAAACCTGAGCTGCTGTGTAATCCATTGATGCCTTATTGAAAAGACAGATTTTTGAACCGCCACCACTTTTTTGAAATTCTGAGACAACGTCGTCGACCGCGCCTTGAGCTTTGCCTGAGCTGTCCTGATTCGCCGCAGCCCGGGCGCAGTGTTTAGCAAGAGCATCATTCTGTGTTTGACAGATGACAATAGAGGCAACATCGAGCAAAAATAATGCAATGGGGATAATGAAAATAGCGCCTACAACAGTTTCAACCAAACTACTGCCTTTTCTATTTCTTTTTTTCATATTCAACGTTCTCAACTATTTCACCACAACCTTCGAAACTTCCATCATTCACCAGCGCTAGTTCACTCCAGTTTCTTCTTGCGGTCGTTTGTCGATGTAATTAAAAACTATCGGCTTGGTCAGTCCGTCAATATTAAGAGAGTTCAAAAATGGTACTGAGGCAAGGGAGAAAAATGGATTGACGCTAACTCGCGTCGTCACTTCTATGTACTTCATGGTGGCGCCGGTTTCACGATCAACTGCCGTACTACCGAACGCTACTAGGTTCGCCGAGTTAGAAGCAATCGAAGCTCCAGTAAAGTTGGCAAAAGAACTGGCTAACCAGGCATTGTTCATGCTTGTTGTAGCCGCCACGTATTGGGTGGGAGGCACCGTGGCGCATGCCCTGGCGGTCATATGATTAAGGTACCAACCTGCGCAATATCCCAGTGCCATATAGATAATGTCCAACATTGGAAACAAAATGATGATGAAGAGTATAAGCAGGGCCGGCGCCAGCTCAGCGATTTGACCACCCGTGCTTTTCCGCCTTAACTTCATGTGTCATTCCCCCCGGGAAAATCAAATTACAAAGATCAGTGCCGATAATTTTCAATTTTCGGATTCCGTTCAGGCACTGAAACACGACGCCTGCAAAAGATGCACCAATATGCTTATTCCCATTTGCTCAGGCATTTAAATCAACAAACATCCTGGCATCCATCAGGGTTAGTGATATTTAATCTACTGCCAAAGGGGGCTATAATCGCTACGATTAGGTGGTTGCGTGAATAAAAAACTTGTTGGAAGGACGTTTAGAGTGACACGACCAATCAAATTTGCCATCGCGGGTGCCATCACTTGTTTCACTTTCGTTGCCGGTGCCTGTCCAGTTGGGGCCGAAACGACACAGCAGCTTGATTTGCGCAAAGCCGAATTGACCGACGCCCAGCTTCCAGGTGGAATGGTCGTGGCAGATGTGCTCAGACGCGTTCAAGAAGAGCTCGACGGCCGACGGCTGACTGATGCTTCGCAGCGTCAAATGGAAGAGCTGGTGGGAAAATATCCCAGCAATTACAAGCTGCATCTTTATTTGGGCCTGGTCTTCGACGAACTTGGTCTGCCAGACCAGGCCGTGGCCGAGTATGAGCTGGCTGATAAACTTGGCCCGAATGATCCCAGAGCTACCGCGGGTATCATGAATCACATTTTGGCAAGGCATGAATCTCAAGCGGCAACTGTGTTGTTGGAGAAATCACTCAAACGCTTTCCCAATTCGCCCGAAATATTGTATTTCATGGGCAAGAACTTTAAAGACAATAAGCACTGGTACGCCGCGGAACGCGTGCTTAAACAGGCTTATGACTCCGGCTCCAAAATTAAACACCTGGCTGCTGAACTGGGCGAGATGTACGAAGAAATCGCTCCAGACAAAGCTATTAAGTTAGCCGACGAAGAGCTGGCGCAATATCCCAAATACCCGCTAGCATTGCAGGTAAAAGCGGCGGCTTTGATTAACCAGGGAAAGTTCGAGCAAGCAATTGTGCCCTTGCAAAATCTCTACGATCAATCGCCCAGTTACGCTCGTACGGCTGAAGATCTTTTGCGCTGCCGCTACTGGTGTGGCCATTGTAAAGCGGCCATGCAGCCGGCTCTTTATTTTCTTCGAAAAGAGGCCCAATATCAGGGCGGACCGTTGGTATCAGCAGAAGTGCTTTCGAATATGATAAGGACGATGTCCGCATCCTTTATAGAAGAACAGCTAAATCAATTTTATGCGCGTCTCGCCAAAGACAAAATGAATGTTAGACCGGCGTTTCATTACTATCTCGCCGACATGCTCTATAAGCGCAATTTGCCGCATACGGCTAAGTCAGAGCTGGTGAAGTTTCTGGCGGAAGATCCAAAATCGGTGGATGGTTTGTATTTGCTCGGCAAACTCGAAGAGAATTATGCTCACAACTACACCGACGCCCTGCGCTACTATGAAATGGCTCATGCGATGTCGCCATACAATTTAGAAATCAATGGCGCCTACACTCGTATGGTTGAAAAGCAATCCTTTCAATCGTCAGACTGGGCCAGGTCTTTTCGCGATTGGTTGAGCCGAATTTTCACTCCACCTTTAGATTAAAGAGAAATCTAAAACTTGATGTCTGCAATGATTTTCGCGACCCAGCGGGTTCTCTTTTTGATAAGCTGGTAATAAGAGTCTCGGAATCACGGTGTCTGCGAATGCGCTACGTGCCTTATCACAAATTGGGTGGTACTCCCAATTTGATTGTGGACGGAAAAGCAAACGATGGCACCGTACTTACGCTTTCGCATTGGCCCGCCAGCGGCACTCCGGCTGTTTATAAAGACGACTTATCGGCGCAAATTGTCTATCGGTATCTTGAGCGAGATAGTGCCACGCCTGAGGCTGCTTGCAGTGTGGTATCAAACAATCATTTTGACGAAGATGGATTGGTCAGTTTGTATGCCATTCTCAATCCGCAAGCAGCAGCCGAAGAGCGTCACGCGCTAATCGATATAGCCAGTGCCGGAGACTTTGGTGTTTTTAATGATCGCGAATCAGCCAGAGTTTCTTTCGTTTTGTCTGCATGGGCCAATCCGGGGCTCTCTCCTCTCAATTCCGGAGTTTTTGCCCGACCTCATCCCGAGATAACGGCAATACTCTATGACGAGCTGCTGGTGCGCCTGCCAAAGATTATGCAAAAAATAGATAATCTGCGGCGCTACTGGCGCGATGAAGATGATTTTCTTACCCGTACAGAAGATGCTATCGAAGCAGGCAAAATTTCACTGATCGAATATCCGGAGATTGATTTGCTGGTAGTGCGCATAGAAGAAAATGCCTTTGCTACTTTTGATCGAGAGCATTGCGCCAGCTGGATTTCATCAGTGTTGCACCCGATGGCAATACACAATCGCACCCAGCGCATGCGCATTTTAGTAATGTGCGGCAAGCGCTATGAATTTTATTATCGCTATGAAACCTGGGTCGATTATGTTTCACGGCCGCTAAAGAAGAGAATTGATTTGACCGCCCTGGCAAAAACTTTGAGTAAACTCGAAAATGGCAAGTGTCGCTGGCAATTCAACGGCATCGATGACATAATTGCCCGGCTCAAGCTGACCGATGGTGAAGAAACTCGAATCAAAGGCGATGATTTTCTTACAGCATTAAAATCGGCCCTCAGTGAGAGTGACGCTAGTGCCTGAGAAGTCAAAACAAGCAGGTTGTGATGGCATCATCTTCCAAGAAATCTTTCTGGCATTTGCTGCAGAAAAAATTGCCTGGTCTCTCGCATTTTTTTGAGCCACGCATCGATTTTTACGCATTGCTCATTGCTCAGGCCGACACCACATTGAAAGGGGTAGAAGCTCTGGAAGTCTGGCTCAGTACCGGTGCCTATGAACGCTGTCAGCTGGTGCGAGATCTTGAGCGTCAAGCCGACGAGCAAAAAGCATCGTTGCATTTGAAATTAGCAGAATCGTTCGTTACTCCATTCGATAGGGAAGACATATATGATCTGTCCGTCAGGCTCGATGAAGTAATTAATTCAGCTAAAGACAGCGCGCGCGAAGTGGAAGCGCTCAATTATTGTCCGCGTGATTCAACCCTGTCTGAAATGGCGCGCACTCTAGTTGAAGGCACGCGCTGTCTCTACAATTCCTTTCGTAATCTCGATAAAAATCTTACCGAAGCTTCAGCCCAGGCTAGTCTTGCTCGCAAATCCGAAACTCGATTTGAGAAAATGTATCGACAGGCTATGCGCGAATTATTTGAGGTCAATGATTTCAAAACTATTTTGCGCACACTTGAGGTCTACCGCACTATGATGCACACCGCCACTTGCATTGACACTGCGGCGGAGAAGTTGCGTCATGTCATTGTCAAAATCAGTTAGCGATGACAGTAAATCCTCACTTTCTTTTTGTCTTCATTTGCGGATGCGTTTTTGCATATACCAATGGCTTTCAGGATGGCAGCTCCGTAGCGGCCAGCCCAATTGCGTCAAGGTCTTTGCGGCTCTGGCAGGGAGTTTTGCTCACCGCCGTCTTTGAGTTTCTGGGCGCCGTTTTTGGTGGCTCGCAAGTAGCTTCTGCTATTGCCGGCATTACAAATTATCCGCGGGGCGAAGCTTTTTTAAGTGTGCTCGGTTGTGGTCTTTTAGCAGCTGTCGGGTGGAATTTTCTCACCCGTTTGCTGCGGGTGCCATCAAGTTCAACTCATGCATTAGTGGGAGGGCTGATCGGTGCCATTTTTGCCTCAACCGGTAATTTTGAATATATTGTCTGGGGGGAAGTTTCATGGCTGCATGCCACTGGCGTTTGCAAAGTCATTGCCACTTTATTTTTGTCGCCGCTAATTGGTTTTACTGCTGGTTATTTCACTCTTCACTTGCTGCAATTCCTACTTTCGCGCGCCACCGTTAGAGTCAACAATGCTCTTAAAGCCGCGCAGTGGTTCGTCTTGCCCGTTCTCGCATTTGGCCACGGAGCTAATGACAGTCAAAAAATTATGGGTGTGGTGGTATTGGCGCTCAGTGCTGCGAGCATGAGCGGTCATCAAAATCCGTTCAATTCGAGCGACTCCATTCCCCTCTGGGTGCGAATCTCTATTGGTGCCTGCCTGACACTAGGGGTAGTGGCAATGGCCCCCGGCATTCTTAAGCGTGTTGGTTTTGGTATATTCAAGCAGCGTCCGGTGCATGGTTTTGTCAGCGAGTTGGCCTCGGCAGTGGTGGTATTGGTGGGCTCGCTTACCGGTGGGCCCGTTGCGGCTTCGCAGGTAATCGCTTCGACTGTTATGGGCGTGGGTTACGCCAATCGCCGCAAAGGTGTGCACTGGCTGGTCGCCACTGAAATGGCCAGAGCATGGCTGTTAACCATTCCACTTTCGGCAATGTTCGCCTTCACGCTCTTTCGCCTGTTTGCCGTTCTGCACCTGATCTGAGCATCAGGCCGGTGGCTGGTCACCAGGGTAGACCCAGGGCGCGCTATATATAGAATGCTTTTGCTCAGGATGAAAAAGCCAGGTATTAGAGGTGGCGATGAGTAAACCGGCAATAACCGCCAGCCACATTTTATTGAGATGCTCGTCCGCCATAACCTTAAATCTTCTCCGGTTGCTAGCAATTACTTGCCCCTTAACGCAATGACTCAAACGGTTTTGACCGGAAGCTGCCGTGGAATCATAAGTCAGACACTTTTGTAATGGGGCGAATGGCGAATATGGGCGAAAATGGCGGCCAAAATGACGTAGCGGGTACTGACGGCTTTGACCGCCAGTGGATGAATTCTGAAGAAGAAGATGGCGACCTACGCGACATCATTGCTATACGCGACTTCGCCTACAAAGCGTTCGACAAGTTAGACAAAAACGGCAACGGTTTCATTGAGCAAACAGAACTGGCTTACGCTCAAAGCAGCGCACCGGCTGGTAGCAAAGAAAAGTCTTTCATTACTTTTTTGCTCAACAATCAAGAAGCAATTTCGAACATGGTGGCAGAAGACCACGGCCCACAATTAGGTTTGTCGCGAGGCGACCTTGAGTCATATTTCGCTCTGATTTCACGGCTGCTTGGCTAAAAACAACAAACCAATTTGTCAGTTCGATATGTTCCAAATGAGCCACGTATGGTCTTTCGCGGCAATTATGGGAACCAATTACGCTATTGTTGAGTCTTTAGCACAGGTCTGCTCTTTGCACCGGGTTGCATAGAGGCAAGACTGTGCGCCTGTAAACCGTTAAGTGTTCAGCGCCGCGCGAGAAGAGTCTAACAGTACATGTAAAGGGGAAGTATGCGTTCGCCAAAGAAGATCGGATTGGCTACATCGTTAGCTATGGCAACAGTTGTCACGACCATTGCCAATGGAGTTTTGGTACCGTCGGCACAGGCGCAATATGGTGGCAATAATTTCAATCCAATGCAATCAATGCTGGATGTAGAAAAAAGGCGTTTTGATCTCGATAAGAAAATTGCCGATGCGGTTACTGCAGGTCGTCTGACTGCAGCTGAAGCGGCACCATTCAAACAAGAATTGGTGCGTTTGAAAAATGCTGAAGACGGCTATAAAGCCGGCGGCAGATTTTCGTTCTTTCAAAAAGCCAGACTGACGCTCGAACTTGACGCGCTCTCCACAAATATTGAAAAAGGTATGCATGAGCGCACCGCAATTGGACTTACTGATCTGGACGGTCGCGAACAGGATATTCAAACCAGATTGAATGACGCTGTTACATCTGGCCGACTTTCTTCAATGGAAGCAGCCGAATTTAAAAGAACTCTTGGTCGTATCAACGCTAAAGAAGCGACTTACAAATCAGCAGGAGCGCTGACCAGCACTCAAACACTGGAACTGGCTCTGGAACTCGATCACCTATCGAGCACGGTTGAAACTCAACTTAAAGCTCGTACAGGCGGCGACATGGATCTCACTGCCAGAGGCAAAGATCTCTTTACTCGCATTAACGATCTTGCCACTGCCAATCGTATCAATGCAGCCGATGCCGAAAACTATCGTCAGGAATTGAACCGCATTGCCGCTCGCAATACGTCAATGACGGCTAACGGCCGCATTCTCAGTACCGAAGACCAATTGTCCTTGGCTCTTGATCTGGAGCGCCTTAACAGTAAGCTCGAACGCTTTACCGCAATCAGTAATAATTCTGGTGGTGCCGGGCCCGGTATCAATGATATGCAACGCCAGATTTCGGAGCGCTTAGTTACAGGTCAGTCATCAGGTAAGTTAGACGCACAAGAACTGGCAACTCTCAAGCAAGAATTCGATCGCATCAGTGGCCTGGAGGCTACATTCCGTGCCGACGGAGCACTCACTGATACTGAGACTTTGACACTGGCCAATGATCTTGGCAGATTAAACAAACGTCTTGAGCGCAGCCTCGTTTCATCTCCAGGTGGTCCCGGCGGACCTGGTGCCAATAATTCACTGGCCGAGCGCAGAAGTCGCTTGCAATCTCAACTTGATGCCGCGCGCAATAATCAGCGCATCTCTGAAGAAGTGTACGGGCAGATGCGCAGCGAGTTTGACAGAGTAGCTGCCAATGAGCGTTTATTCCGTGCTGACGGTTTGCTCACAGACGCTGAGACTCTTTCGCTGGCTGATGATCTCGAAAAAATCAATAATCGCTTGCGCCGCTCGATGGTGGCATTACCTGATGTTGGCAGTAAGAAAACAGAGCTGGCCAAACGCATCGAAGACGGCGTGGCTTCAGGTCGTTTGACTCCGGCTCAGGCTAATGAGTTTAGAGCTGACCTGGCCCGTGCCGCAGATTTGGAATCAGCCATGCGTTCCGGCAACGGCCACTTTACTGACCAGCAAGTTTTAGCAATGAACCGCGAATATGAAAGCGTTACCGCTAAACTTGATGGCGCCATTACGCCTTTACCTGATATCAATCGCAGGCAATCTCAACTGAGCAAAAAGCTCAGCGACGCTGAAGCTGCCGGAAGCTTGAACAGTAATCAAATTACTGACTTACGCAAAGAATTGGACCGCATCAATGGTGTCGAAAGTTCCTTAAGGGCTTCTGGAAAGTCTTTGACAGATTGGGAGTCCATGTCAGTCAATCGCGATCTAGATAAATTCGAGAGCGATATGACCAGACTTATGGCTGCAGCTCCTGTTTCTCCACCGATTTCGAGTTCAAGCGTACCATTTGATACAAAGGGCCACTGGGCGGAATCATATGTTGGTCAGCTAACGCAACGCGGTATCATCGGTGGTTTCCCTGATGGTTCATTCAAGCCTGATGATGGCATCACCCGCGCGCAATTCGCTGCCATTGCAGTTAAGGCATTGAGTTTGCCAGCCGCTTCAGGGCCAGCTAATTTTGCTGACGTTTCAAGTTCTTACTGGGCCAATCGCGCGATTGCAGCTGTAAGCCAGGCCGGCCTGGTAACTGGTTTCCCTGATGGCAGCTTCAAGCCCGAAGATAAGATCACCCGTGCTCAAGCGCTTGTGATTTTAGCTAAGGCATTGCCTGGTAATGCATCCGGTGGCGATACTGCCATTCTCAATTCTTATGGAGATGGTTCTTCAGTACCGGCCTGGGCTGCCCCTTCCGTTGCTAAAGCAGCGAAGGCCCACATTATCGTTAGCTATCCTGACCCCAGTCAGATCAAGCCGAACGTTAATGCGACACGTGCAGACGTTGCTGCATTGACCTACCAGACTCTCAATAATCTTGGTAAGAATTTACCGCAGATTAGAGTGGGTATTGAGCCTCAGTAGATCTTTTGTCGCCTTGTTTTGGTGGCTTTTCGGGACTCTCAGTGGAGGGTCCCGATTTGCTGTCTAGGGTTTTTTTACAACCTAAGAGTTGTATTTTCTTACAACTTGTAGGTTGTAAAATTCTTTAGCAGAATTTTTGAGGGTGGTTGACCGTACAGCAAAATTCATCCATGAAAGTTGGCTGAACTAAATTGCGACCAATTCATCGCTAACACTGACTTTTTCAAAATCTAATTGCCAGGCATGATTGCTTACAATGCTTATCAACCGGTCGACGATAGTTTTATCAAGGCCATCTTTAGCCCATAGCCTTGTAATCTCCAAAGTCTCGCCGGCCACGTTGCTGGATTCTGTACCTATGCGTGCACCGCAAAATGCAACGATGGTGCCTTCGTCGTCAGCCACGAGAAAAAGACCATCGTGGCCAAAATAGGTACCTTCAACATTGCGCAAATCGTTGTCTTTGCCGTCAAGATCCATAACTGTTCCCTGGCTCTCATTGATTGATTGAACCAATGCGCGCAATTCTTTGTCGTCCTGGCGATTGAAGAGACGAATTTGCATGGCATCCTCTTGAAGAAGTGGAGACAAAAATGGCCGGGAAGACTATTAGTCTAACCCGGCCACTCTTTTTCAGATCATCTATTTATTAGCGAACGAGCAAGGTAACCAGCAGCAATGCCACGATGTTCAAAATCTTGATCATCGGGTTGATGGCAGGGCCGGCAGTGTCTTTGTAAGGGTCGCCTACAGTGTCGCCGGTAACCGCAGCTTTGTGAGCATCGGAGCCCTTGCCGCCGTGGTTTCCTTCTTCAATGTATTTCTTAGCGTTATCCCAGGCGCCACCACCGGAGGTCATGGAAATGGCCACGAACAAACCTGTAATGATTGAACCGACGAGAATGCCACCAAGAATTTTGGCAGCAGCATATTCACCAGGAAGGGCGGCATTCAGATAGAAGGCACCAATCAAGGCAATCACTACTGGTGTGAGCACCGGGAGCAATGCAGGGACAATCATTTTTTGAATAGCGGCACCAGTGACGATACTGACGCATCTGGCATAGTCTGGTTTAGCAGTACCTTCCATGATCCCCGGAATCTCGCGGAACTGACGTCTAACTTCTTCCACTACCATGCCACCGGCAGCTCCAACAGCTTCCATTGCCAGGGCAGCGAAGAGGAATGGAATCAAACCACCTATGAACAATCCAGCCAGAACATATGGGCTTGAAAGATCGAAGGTGATGGCGACGCCGCCTTTAGCGAGAATGTGAGCGTTCAATTCTTGAGTGTATGAGCTGAACAAAACAATGGCGGCCAGACCGGCAGAACCGATGGCATAACCTTTGGTGACGGCCTTAGTGGTATTACCCACGGCATCAAGCGGATCGGTAACGGCGCGTACTTCTTTTGGCATTTCGGCCATTTCAGCAATACCGCCGGCGTTATCTGTAATTGGTCCGTATGAGTCAATGGCTACGATAATTCCAGCCATTGAAAGCATTGCCATCGCAGCTAGTGCCACGCCGTAAACGCCTGCCAGGGCAAAGGCCACGAGAATACCAACAACGATTGAAAGAACAGGCCAGGCTGTAGATTTCATAGATACAGCCAGACCAGCGATGATGTTGGTGGCGTGTCCGGTTTCGGAAGCTTTAGCAATGTATTTCACAGGACCATAAGAAGTCGATGTGTAATATTCAGTGATGTACACGAGCAGACCGGTGACGACTAAACCAACCATTGACGCGTAGAAGAAATTCATGGCGCTAATGGGGTTGCCGTTCATGGTCAGACCTTGCATCATCTTATCGGTGACGAAGTAGAAGGCAACACCGGCAAGTACGCCGGCTACGATCAAACCTTTATAGAGCGCACCCATGATGTTGGTGCTTTTTCCAAGCTTGACGCACATGCAACCAATGATTGATGTGACGATTGAAACGGCGCCCAGTACCAGTGGATACTCAACGACGTACTTAGCAACGTCGCCGACCATTTGAGCTTTGAATAATTCATGGCCCAGCAACATGGTGGCAACAGCAGTTACTGCGTAAGTCTCGAACAAATCGGCAGCCATACCGGCACAGTCGCCCACGTTATCGCCTACGTTGTCGGCAATTACGGCTGGGTTTCTTGGGTCATCTTCAGGAATGCCGGCTTCGACTTTCCCAACCAGGTCAGCGCCTACGTCAGCAGCTTTGGTATAAATGCCGCCGCCCAATCTGGCGAATACCGAAATTAGCGAGGCACCAAATCCGAGGCTAACCAGAGCGTTAACGTCGTGAGTGAAGTAATAGAAAATCGAAACACCGAGTAAGCCCAAACCCACTACGAGCAACCCTGTGACGGAGCCGCCTTTAAATGCTACTGCCAGTGCGGATTCAAGACCATTTCTTGCAGCTTCAGCAGTTCGCACATTGGCGCGTACTGAAACATACATGCCGACAAATCCTGAGATAGAAGAGAGAATGGCGCCTACTAAAAATCCGGCAGCGGAAGTCCAACCAATAAAGTATCCAATGACGAAGAAGAGCACAGCGCCAACTCCGGCGATGGCTGTGTACTGCTTATTCATGTAGGCGTTTGCGCCTTCTTGAATCGCCGCTGCAATTGATTGCATACGTTCGTTACCCGGACTCATGTCCAAGACACTTTTGCCGGCCCAAAGTCCATACAGAACTGCGAGCAAGCCGCAGCCTATGGATATTTGAAGAGGTAGATCTAGATCACCCATTTTTTACTCCCTAATTACTCTGAACGGATTTTTGACAAATAGGCGTTCAGCCCACCGTTCGATTTTGGCTATGAAACGAAAATGCTCAACACAAATGAGCAAGATTCGATTGCGATAGAAATGCTCGGTAATAATCGCCCGGGGCGGAAATATTCCCGATCTCCACGACTGCTTAGAGTAGCAGGAAGGGCAGGCTCCAATCTCAAGTTCTATTTAATTTACGTACAGGTACCGCGAATGTTGTCTACTGGATATTGAGAATTAGACAAGAAGCTATCTTCCTTTGAAAAGGAAGCGTGGCGGGCATGTTAGAATTTCTCCAGTATCTCTTTATAACTACGAAGTGCGCATCTCTCTTTAGTTTGAAGAAGCCAAGGAGTCAGCAATCACCGGCCTACCGTTCAGAAAAGCTTTATCAGCTGCTTCGCTTGCATTACTTTCGTCTTCAGTGGCGACGGTGGCGCTGCTATTGGTGCCTGACGCTTTGCCGGTAGCTGCTCAAGAGCGTGGTTATAACCGTGCTCCTGGAGCTCGCGTCACTCAGTTTTCTGAGAATGCCGACGCCGGTGAAATCGTGCTTAAAACCGAAGGCCAAGTGGTGGCAGGTCGTCCTCAATTTAAATATCTGCCCGGTTCAAACGGCGATACGGTTTTAACTGCAGACTTTGAGGGCTTGAGCTGGAGCTACCCCACTAAAATCATTAGGTTGAATTCATCTGAGAAGGGTCTAAGAAATCCAAAATTGGTCGGGATTAAAGAAATTCATATCGGCCAGTTTCAAGTAAGTCCAAGCATTTTAAGAGTTTCGTTCATTGCTCATGACCCGGCCGTTTTAAAAAAAGTAGCTATCGGTGCCGCTCCCGGTTTGCTCAAACTTTCCTGGACTGAACCTGGTACCACCAGCACTCAGATTGCTAAAAAACCAGCAGCTAAACCACCAGTCGTTAAACCATTAACAGCTAAACCCCCGGTCAAAGCAGATTCAGAGTCAGATCAAATGCCTCCTGTGGCCGCCGCTATCGGTAGCAAAAGCAGCGTGGCTGCGGCTTCCAGTGAGCAAGCGAAAGGCTGGCTGGGCCGTTTGAAAACAAAAACCAAAGGCTATTTTGGCGCACCGACTGAAGTGACAAAGGACGAGCCCGTAGAAAACGTGCCACCAGTAGCAGTGGCACCCGCTGCACCCGCTGCAACAGTCGCAACTACAAGTATTGCTAAAGCTCCTGTAAAAGCACCGGTCAAGCCCATTGAAAAAATAGCTGAGAAGCCGCTGCCTAAAGTTGCGCCTGCTCGCCCAGGCACTGCCGGCAGTACCGTCAACAGCAACTTGAGCACAAACTTTGGGCTTGTCGGTCCGATTGACGCTGATGTCTCCGCTTTTAATTCACTTCCCCCGTCTGCCGTTGCACCAGCTTCCGCAGTGGTCTCGTCGTCTGCTTCTCATGAAGTGCGCACTGCTAATGGCATCACCACCTCGACTACAACTGCTAGCACGACAACTTCCACGACTACCACTAGTTCAACAAGATCTTCAGCTGCTGAAGGTTTGTATGATTTTGAAAATCAACCTGCCGAAGTTCCTGCTGCACCTCCGCCTGTAATTACGCTTTCATCTGCTGATGGTCAGGGTTCTGGCGCCAAGCTCGAACTTTTTAGAGTCGAACGTCCGGACGGCAAACAGCTCACTTTTAAATCATTCCGTCTGCACAATCCGGAACGTTACGTGGTCGATATGCCTGAGTATCGCGAACTGGCTGAGTCGATGTTGCCTGATATCACTGAGTCGCCTCTGGTTTCATCTATAAGGGTGGGTTTGCCGGGCGAGCAAGAAGGTGCCGGACGCCTGGTATTGCAGTTAAGCGATGACACTGTGTCGGTAGATGAGTTCTATAACACCGGCTCAAATTATATGACCGTCACTTTAGCCAAAGGGCTGAGCGGTAACGCCGGCATTTCCCGCACCGGCTCTGCCGTAGCTAATCTGGTACCAACCGGACCTATAGTAGTGCCCCGTGCTCCCAACGAAACTGTTGTCGTGCTTGATGCCGGGCACGGTGGTAACGATCCTGGTGCGGTGCGCGGCGATGTGCAAGAAAAAGAAGTGACCATGCGAATCATCGCTAAGCTAAAGAAAGTGCTTGAAAGCAAAGGCGCCCGCATTGTGTTGACACGCTCTGACGACACTTTCGTTTCACTTGAAGATCGGGTCAAAATCACCAATGCCGTAGGTCCTAACTTGTTCTTATCGGTACATATCAATTCGCTCGAAAGCACATCGAATGTATATGGCATCGAAACCTACTTCCAGACTGACCGCAGCCGGCCTTTAGCCGATCGTGTGCACGGCTCGCTGGTAGGGGGCCTCGGTGCACCTGACCGTTCGGTTAGGAAAGCGCGTTTTTATGTCATCAATCACACACCAGTACCGGCTATCCTCGCTGAAGTGGGCTATATCACCCACAAAGGCGAGCGCGACCGCCTGGTTTCGTCCGATTATCAGCAAAAAGTCGCCAACGCCTTGGCTCGCGGGGTTATGAATTATTTGAACGATGTAAAATCTCAAAGTGACGTGGCTAATAATTCTTCCCATTCAGTAGGCACTTCTGAGATGATAAATCCGTCTAGGGTTGCAAGCGGAAATTGGAAACCAACCAAGTAGTGTTTTTGAACTCGTTTATCTCTTGCCAAATAAGTGATTCTCAATTGTCTAAAAATGTGATTACTCAAGACCAGCTCTATAAGCGCGCACCTAAACGAATCGGCCTTTTCGATTCAGGAGTAGGCGGCTTATCTGTCTTGCGGCATCTGGTTTCGGTCACTCAGAGCGAGGCTTTAGAGTTCGTCTACCTTGGTGACACTGCTCGCTGCCCTTACGGCAACCGCGCTCAGGGCGAGATTGCTTTATTCGTCGAAGAAATTGTTAGCTGGCTAACATCTTTCCAGCTTGATTCTATTGTTATGGCCTGCAATACCAGTGCTGCCATCGCCAAAGGTGCTGCGGTGAAGGCTGCTGCACGAGTGGCGGGAGTGACTGTTTTTGACCTGATCGAGCCAACTGCCGACTGGTTGATTGCTAACCCGCCTGAGTCTCTGGGTGTAATGGCGACAATCAACACAGCCAAAAGCAAAGCATTTTCGCGCGCCCTAACTGCTCGTGGTTACGCAGGCAAGGTGGTTGAGATTGGTTGTCCGAAACTAGTACCGCTGATTGAAAGTGGTCGCCTCGGTCAAGCCAGTTGCGAAGCTGAACTCGAGGCCGCATTGATTGAATATTTGAGCGCGCTGACCGGCGTTGATGGGCTTGTACTTGGTTGTACGCATTTCCCATTTGTAGCTGATCGCATTGAAAAATTGGTGAGCGGAAAGCTGAAAGCGCTCTATCCACTGGGGCTTAAACTGGTTGATCCATCCCACGCACTCGCACTTCAGCTGCTTGGTTTGGATGCACCACCGGTAGTAGCAACGGCCCCCAATGATTACCAGACATCGGCCTTTAAGATTTACACCACCGGTAGTGCCGTAGACTTTGCTCTTGCTGCCGCATCTTGTTTAGGACAAGACCTGGGTGTTGTATCGCAGCTTGATGTAGCTGAGCTTGTAGCTGCTCCTCGTGAATTGTCTAAGAAGGTGGCACGCAGCTCAACAGCGTCGCTCATACCTCAGAGTGTTTCAATAGACGTTACAACCTCGCCTTCTTTTGCTTAATAAGTTCTTAGAGGCTTTTTGATGTCTGAACAACTTCATCTGGCAGTCCTTTTAAGTTGGAAGAGCCTGGCAGAGGTGGAGTCTGCGGCTAAAGTCTGTGTAGATTGCGCCCTTTGCCAGAGTCGCAAGCAAGTTGCCTTTGCCCGAGGAAATCCTCAAGCCAAGCTGATGATAATCGGTGATTCGCCTGGTCGAAACGACGATGAGAGCGGCATTCCCTTTGATGGTAGAGCCGGAAAATTGCTGGATAAAATTCTCGGCGCGGCAAATATTGATGCGCAAAAAGATATATACATTTGCAATGTCGTAAAGTGTCGTCCACCCAACAATCGGCCCCCCGAAAAAGCGGAGCGATTGGCATGTCGCAAGTATCTAAAGGCACAGCTGGAGCTGGTTAAGCCTGCACTGATTTTACTTGCCGGTGCTACTGCGGTCGAGGCAATTTTAGAAGTTAAGCATCCTATAAGCCGTATAAGAGGTATTTGGTTCGATGGTGAGTTCGGTGCTAAAGTTATGCCTGTATTCCACCCGTCTTACTTGCTGCGAAACGATTCAAAAGAAGTCGGCTCACCCAAGTGGTTGATGTGGAAGGACATCCAAGAAGTACGCAAGCAACTAGATCTAGTGACCTTAGTGTGAACTCATGGGGGCTCTGAATGGCAGTTAAAGCCGAATCGTTCTACGCCGATCTTCTCACCGCGCAAATAGCCGACGCTGTTACCAACGATTTTGGTAAGGCCATTTTGAAGTTGCCGAACCAGGGCCGCGGACATGTTCACGATGATGTTGACGTTTACTTTTCAGCCGTAGCCATGGAACAGGTCAATGCTATATCTGATAAGCATGGCATTACTGATGCTGCTGCTCTGCACGAGATTTTTCAATTCACCCGGCACAACTTGATTCAAGGTTTCCGCATCGGGCAAAATTTGAAGGGCAACTTCAAGGCGAACTAGATTGCATGCGGAATTGTGGATGGTGTTTGTTCGCCAATTTCGCTCTAAATGGCCAATAAATAATGTATAAGCCTGCGCTCTAACTTTGTATAACCGTGGTGTCAGCCAAATTTAAGACTGGCTAGAACATTCCTGTTTTTGCACAAAACTAGAATTTCAGCGCCCATTTCAAATAAGCCAGGTTATCGCGAATGGTCCAATCGGGTTTGCCGCCGCCGTGACCTTGCTTGTATTTGACGTTCAACATCACATCAGCGCCCAGCTCATTTTGCAATGCTGCGGCAAATTTATAAGAGTGCCAGGGCACCACGCGGTCATCGCAGGTGGAGGCGTTGATCATCACCTTTGGAAAATGCTCCGCTTTTTTCACTTTATTGAGCTGATGATAAGGCGAATATTTTTCTAGAGTCTTAAGCTCTTCTGCTTTGTTGATTGAACCGTATTCGGCCTGCCAGGCCCAACCGAGACCATGCAAGCTAAATTTAAGCATATCGTATAAGCCATTGTCGGCAATAGCTGCGCCATAGAGTTCAGGGTGCTGGGTGATGGCCACGCCGACGGTTAATCCACCATTGCTGGCGCCGTTAATAGCCAGTTTGTCAGGCCTGGTATATTTGTTTTCAATTAACCAGCGCGCACTGGCAGCGGTATCATCATAAGTCTTCTGCTTGCTTAGCTTGGTAGCAGATTCGTGCCAATCTGATCCAAGTTCGTCTCCGCCGCGCAAGTAAGGCTGAGCCCAGATGCCGCCCACAGCGAGCCAACTGGCAATCTGGTAAGAAAAATATGGAAACATGCCGATGCTGAAGCCGCCATAAACATAGAGCAGTGTGGGATTTTTTCCGTCCAGCGTAATTCCTTTTAAATGGGCAATGTTCATCGGTATCATGGTGCCGTCTTTGCTTTTGACTTGCACTAGATGTTGTTCCACACGCTTTGACATCGAGTAAGTCGGTGCCTGAAACAGCGTCGTTTCGCCGCATTCCAGATCGTGATGATAGATGGTGCTGGGGGTTGCAAAGTTTTGCAGGGTGAAAAATATGTTTTTGTCTCTGAAGCTTGTAGAGAGCGCGCTTAATGTGCCGCTGAAAGGTAAGCCTATTTCCGCAATTTGCTCACCGGCGAAGTTGTATTGCAACAGGCGTGTGCGCCCCTCTCCATCGAGGGCATGCACGATCATGCCATCGTCTTGAAGTCGTATATCTTGCAGTGTGAAAGCGCTCTGCGCCAATATCTCGTCTGTGGAGACGACTTTATGTTTTTTCCAATTAATTGATACTGCCAGAACGCGTCCACGACTGGCACGGTGATCTGTGCGGAAAAATAATTTGTCATTCGCCTTGCCCAGATAGGCATAAGAGCCGATGGAGCGATCAAAGAGCCGCACCATTTTTCCGGTATCCAGCGATTTGACATAAATGCGGTTGTGAAAAGACTGCGACGGTACTTCTGAAACGATGACAAAATCACTCTTAATCAGCGGGTAGATGTCGACCCAGTCTGCATCTTTGCCATGAGGTGCGTGCACAAGTGTATCGCGTTTGGCACTCTGGCCTAGATGGTGATAGTAAATTGCTGCTCGTTTGTTGTACTCAGCGTCATTGCCTTTTGAAGATTTGCTGACATTTTTGCGATAGTACAATCCACGTTTGGTGGGGTGAAAAAATATCGAACCCGATGGCACATTGTCGATTACGTCTTTCAGTTCTCTGCTTGTGTTCAGGTCAATGATTCTCCAACTTTGAAAATCTGAACCGTGCTTTGACAGGCCGTATGCAAGCAAATTGCCGTTTCGATGCACTCTCGTGCCGGCCAGCCAGGTGCCCACCGGGCAATGTTTCTTTGCTGAAAATATGGTCTTGGCTTTTTTACCGATGGTTAGCGAGCGTTTGATGGTTTTATAAGAACTGCGATCGGTATTGGTATAAAAATAGTAATCGCCGGCCTTGTACGGAACCTGGTGCATTTGCGCGTAACCAGCCTTATAAAACTCTTTGGGCCGTTTGTAGTTGAGGATGATTGGCAGCAAACGCAGACGAGATAACAGTGCTTGTTTTTGCAACCAGTCTGTGGCATCGCTGCGTTTTTTGACACTGTCTGGATCTTGAAAGTCAGCCAGTTCTTCAAGTGTGGCAAAGCAATCGGCCACTCTTTTCTTGTGCAGCAAATAACTTTTAGGCTTCGCTTGCGGCGCGCCACAGTTCAACCATGCGGCGTATCGGCGTGTGAGCTGCTGCGCTACTGTTTTGACAATTTTCCTTTGTGGGTCAGTGTTGATATACGTGGTCATGTCGATCAAGTATTCGATGATATAAGTCAACATTGCCATGAAAAGTTTGCCGCTCTGCAAATGATTTGCCGACTTTTCAAAATCGCGCAAAGAAGTTATATATTTACCCTGACAGCGAGCGGCGTTGCCTGCGCCTGCATAGAGAGCGCAAAGATAATTCTCTTTGTCGCTTTTGGCGTCGATATTTTTAACGCCCTTCAGATATTCGGCGCGCGACTCTGCATAATTTTTGGACGCTAGTTCTCTGTCGGCGTCTTTTCTAGCCTGATAGTAAATTCGGGCCTGTTCTTTCAGTTTGCCGGTATGAGAGTCCAGAGGCTTGCGGTCTGCCATTACCAGCTGCCACCAGCGTCAGACCCTCCACCAGAATCTCCGCCAGAATCTGAGCTACTGGAACCACCCGAGTCGCCCCAGCCACTGTCATTGCTGCTGCTGTCGCTACTCGAGCTACCCCAACTGCCTCCGGCGTCGGATATACCAGGATTGTCGTAGCTTTGATTGCGGTACATTTGATGGTTCATCTGCCAATCCATCTGGTCGACTCCGTTGTTCATATTCATTTGATTGAGTAAAAACATGACGTTCATCAGGCTGCTGCCGTTGTTGTAAACGGGAGGTGCATATTGGGGCTCGTTAGACCAGGTCGGTCGATAATATCTACTGTTGGCCTGCGATACAGGTACCTTTTCTTGCATCTTGAGATTGTTTTCTAAGGCTTCTTTCTTTTTCAACCAAAGCCGTTCGTTTTCGCCAGTGTTGTCGACACCGCCGGTGATGGCATTGACCGCCGGCAAAAGTTCGTCCATTTCTAATGTCAATTGGTCTGCTAATTTGAGACAATTTACTAAACCGTTATTGGCGCGGCCAAAATTATTGGCTTTGGTCAGCTCCTCCACTTCGTCTTCAGCTTTATTGAGAGCGGTCAATTTTTCAAAGTATGCCGTGATTTTAAGAGCCAGGTCTTTGTTTCTCGCGGGGGCCATATATTCTGAAGCCTGGCCCAACTGGTCGGCGCGCTGATAGAGATCGCCCAGTCGATCATTGAGAGATTGCCTGAGCCGCTTGGTTTTGCCCTTGTAGAAATTGACCATCGTCAGCACCAGCACCAATAGAATGCTGCCAAAGAAGAGCACTGTTCCCCATAATCCCAGACCATTGATTTGTGGCTCGGCGTGAGTCGGCGCTGATTGATACTGCCCATTTGAAGTCTGGCCGGCACTGGCCGTGGTGCCCATACGGCTCGTCACTGCCACTTTGTCTTGCACAGCTTGCATCAAATTTTCAATGGCACCAGGCAGATCTCCCTTGCGCATACTGGGATAAAAATTATTCGGCAACAAAGTGTTTTGCACGAACTCGCTGGTGATGCCTTTTGATTTGAGCCCTTCTCCACCAATTGTGCGAATTTGTTTGTGTGGTAAATCAATGACGATGAGAAAACGATTGCCTTGCACCGACCAGGCATCGGCGATGCTTCTGGCCAGGTCGTGCAGGTCATTTGAGGGCGTAGGTTTGTAGTCACCGGGTACGAGAACTACTTTTGCCTTATAGGAAAGTTTGGCGGCTGTTTGCTCAATTCTTGCCAGAGCTGAGCTATCGAGCCGACCGCTCAAGTCGAGCACCGCCGCTTTTGGTGCCGTCTGGGGAATGTAATTGGGCAGATTGCTCATCTATGTTAGCCCTCGATTATTTTTTAAACGAAGCAACTGTGCGTTTCATGGTTTTGATGAACTCGGGATTTTTCATCGCCACTGAACCGGCGTAGAGACAGGCGCCCACCAGGCCAATCATGAGAAACTTAGTGACCATCGGATAACCCTGGCGATTCATCGACGACTTGGCGCGATTGCTGAAGCCAGGTCGAGCGTGCCTGCCGGTATTCATTTGCGCCTGTTGTTTGGTGGCAACAAGTTTGCCGCCGGCACCACTAAGGCGCATTTTTGCGTATTCGGCACCAGATGGTAACTGCCTCTGGCAAGAAATACAAAACCTGATCATGGACCGCACAGGAGCCTGACAGTAAGGGCAATTGGCGTAGGGCAGTAGCGATTCGTCAACTTCTTCTTCCTCAACCACCTTGGGGCGAGGACCGAGAACAGCGCTCATTATTCGTGAAATCCAGCTGCGTTCAGCAGCCTTATGGCCGTTTTGATTCTGATTAGCAGAGTAACCAGGAGGATTAGCAAAATTGATGACTTCGTTCGGCCCGGTGACCCGGTTTGCGTACATAGGATCAAGTTGCGTATTGGTAGCAATCTCCATGGCGGTTTGATTTGAGACCGCGTTCACTGCATTCAGATGCCCTTCAGCTGCCAGTCCAAGGGTCGGATAAGAGCCTGTCATCAGCGCTTCGGCTTCACTCTCCATATCTTTGAACGAAGCAATTTCCATGCGGTGTTTGTATGACTTTAGCTTGATGCCGTCGCGAGCGAGGGCTTCATGCAATTCTTTGCCGAATGTTTGAATGTCTTCTTGTCTTTGCTCTGGCTCTTTCGACAGTGCCTTGTTTAGTACATTGGTCAGCTCGGTGCAGACTTTGAAATCGGGAGAGCATTGTGAAAAGGGAATGGGCGTGCCGTAAAGGTGGCAGTCCATCATTTCGATTGCCGACTTGGCATTGTATGGAAGGAAACCGGAAAGAGATTCGTAAACGACGATCGCTAGAGAATAAGTATCTGAGCGAGGATCAACGGCAGACGCGGCGAGACACTGCTCGGGGCTCATGTAGGGTGGGCTGCCGCAAACGTCGCCGGTTTTAGTAATTTGATATTGATCTTGGGTCTTTGGTTCTTTCAATTTGGAAAGGCCAAAGTCGACCAGGGTGACCCAGTCGCCGGTAGGCGCGTTAGTTGACAGCACAATGTTTTCTGGTTTGAGGTCCCTGTGCACAACATCGAGCGAATGAGCTGCTGCCAGACCATCGACAATCTGTCCAAAAATACGATCGGCTCTTTCGAATGAAAGCGGTCCGTTGACTTTCAGTTCGTCTTTAAGGCTAACACCCTGCAAAAAGTCCATGACCAAGAATGGCTGGCCTTGCGAGCTCATGCCAAAATCGTAAAGGGTGACGATGTGGTGGTGTTTTACTTGCGATACTGTTTTGGCTTCGCGAAAAAAGCGCTTGACCGCTTCTGAATCTGACACCATATGTGAGTGCAACATTTTAATCGCCATGAGCTTATCCATTTGCTCCTGGCGGGCTTTATAGACCACTCCCATACCGCCGCGGCCGATTACCGAAACGATTTCATAGCGGTCGCCCAGTCGTGTACCGACTAACGGATCGCGGTCACCGGATTTGAGCGGGCTATTGTCAGCCGGGCAACGCTCAAGACTATCTTGGTATTCCGAGTAGCACTCAGGACAAGACTTCAAAGCCAAAACTCCAACACGCCTGGTAAATATGGCCATTCGTCAAATTTGACCATCTATAATCTGGTATTCCCTTATAGCGAAGAAAATCCTCAAATTAATCTTGCAATTATCGAGTTGCTGATAGGGATGCCCTGGCGCGTGATTTTAAGCTTGTTGTCTGATAAATCGAGCAATTTTTCGCGACACAAAAATTCAATTTCGCTTCGCTGCGTCTCTAGCAGATCTACGCCGTAACTCGCCTGAAAGGCTTGCAGGTCAATGCCTTCCAACAAGCGCAGCCCGAGCATTATGCCCTCTTTGATAAACATCGCCTGGTCGATATTTTCACTCACTTCGTCGGCCAGCGGCGTGCGCATGTATTTCTTCAGTGAGCGCAAATTAGCGCTGCGAACGCTGTCGACATACCGGTGGGCGCCTACCCCGAAGGCAAAATAGGGGGCGTTGCGCCAGTAGGTCAAATTGTGCTCCGAGCGAAATCCTGGTCTCGCAAAATTCGAGACTTCATACTGCTGATAATTGTTCTCTTCCAGTTTGGCTACCAGTAGCTCATACATTTGAACGCACAAATCGTCAGACGGATAGCTGGCTGAATCTCGCGGAAAGCGGCTCAGGAGCGGCGAATTCTTGGCGATTTCCAGGCCGTAAGCTGAGACGTGCTCAATAGCGGGACACTCTTTTGCCAGGCTGAGAGCGGCATCGAGTGTGCGCTCCCAGCTCGTTATGGTTTGGGTGGGCAAGCCGTACATAAAATCGATACTGATGTTTTTGAACCCTGCTTGCTGAGCAAGTTTAACCCCGGTCAGCGCTTCAGCGACGGTGTGGTCGCGACCGATAGCCGTCAGTTCGTCATCGCATAGTGACTCAATGCCTATCGAGAGACGGTTTATGCCGATGGCGAGCCAGGCTTGCGCTTTCTCCATTGTGATAGCGTGAGGCGTAGTTTCCATGGCGATTTCTGGCTGCCCGTCGCTTTTGATCTCGGCAAATTTGAGCAGCTGACTGTGAATCAGGGCGATATTTTCGGGCTTGATCAAACCGGGTGTGCCACCACCATAGAAAATGGTGCGCAAGCTGATTGGCTCTGGGCGAGGAGCTAAACGCGACTCAATTTCAGAGCAGAGAATTTTGCAATATTCGTCTTCGAGTTCAATCAAACCGGCAAAGGCGGCGAAATCGCAAAACTCGCACTTGTGTGTGCAAAACGGAATGTGTATATACGCGCCCTCGGGTGAGGCCGCTTTTTTACTGATCTGATTGGCTGGTGTTGCTATCATTTGGCATGATTGTAGCGAGAAACAGGGCTAATCACCGCATGACACTTTTGCCCCGCCGCCCCACAGGCTTTTCATTGAAGATTTTCAGACCGGTCGTCCGCATTGCTAGAGTCTTTTTCGTCTCTACTGGCGCTTTTGCCCTCATTGCCGTAGTCGCCCTGATGGGGCAGCCATGCTTCGCCGAGAGTAAGGATGAGGCCAAAGCCGACTCGAAAATTGAGGACAAAGCCGAGGCCAAACCAGAGGCTAAACCCGAAACGAGAAGTGACTCTAAGGCTCAGTTGACGGCGGTTCAGGCATCGCTGGTTAAACTAATGAATAGCAAACCGGCCAGCGTCGACCTGCGTTCGCTGGGCGATTTAATGATTCAGCTGCGCCGCAAAATCACTGACAATCCTTATGATGAAAATTTAAGATTGCGACTGGCCGGTTATCTTTACCTGGCAGGCGATCTTGAAGGTGCAGCCGCTGAGATGAAACGGGCCGTGGCGATCAACCCTGAAGGCTTTTTCGCCCATGCCATGCTCGGCAAAATCTTTGACCATGCAGGCGACGAAGCAAGCGCTGAACTGGAATTCAAAAGAGCGCTGCAGTTGCAGGGCGAGTCGGCAGAAGTCCATGAGTACTATGCTGACAGTCTTTTTAAGCGAGCAGAGGTGTCTCAGGCTGTTGATGAGTTTCGCCGCTCTACCTCTATAAAAGCTAGTGCCAGCAACTTTTCGGGCCTTTCTGAGGCACAACTGGCCACTCACGACATCAACGGGGCAATTAAATCGGCCCGTCAGGCTGTATCTGTAGAGCCCAGCTCTGCAAGGGCTCACGTCGTTTTGACCAGGGCTTTGCTGGTAGCCGGCGATTATCATCCGGCTTTGAGAACCGCCAGACAGGCGACATTGCTTGAGCCGGCGTGGGTTGAAAGCCATCTGGCTCTAGGGCGCGCCCTCTATGCCAACAAAGACAAAACTGGCGCCGTAGAAGAATTTCGCCAGGCCGTTCACCTGGATCCGCTCAACGCACAAGCGCGCAACGATCTTGGCTATGCGTTGTACGGTCGAGGAGATGTAGCTTCGGCAGTGTCTGAACTACGCCTGGCTTTGCGGCTTAATCCTCATCTGGGGGAAGCCCGAAATAATCTCGAAATCGCCATATATGGCTTAACTGGCAATAAGCGACCATAAGTTTAAGGAAACCCAGAGGTATTCAAGTTAGAATGGCGCTGCTTTTGCTCAACCCCAAGGTGACTGAAAAGCGCTAGCGAAGGAAACAAAAAAACGTGCAAGCAAATAGCCAAAAGCCTGCTAAACGATTAGTGATATCGCATGTGGTGTCACTATCAGTTGCTCTTTCGATTGGTTTAAATTCTCTGGTGGCACTGCCGACTTTTGCATTGCCTACCAACAGTAGCTCTAACCCACTTTCAAGCGCTGACACACCGGCTGAACTAATTTCAGATCCTTCGGTCAATCCAACTTCAAGTGGCGCTGATGCAAGCTCTATTGATGCCAGTGGACCAGCCAAGTTATCTGATATTGATGCTGGAAATGTCAGTGCCATCAAACCCGACAGTGCCAAGTCGGCAGCCGATTCAGACGCAGATGGTCGCAAGATTGCCCAGGGCTCAATGCGCTCAGTGACACGCAACAGCTTGCCCGGCGTCACCGGCGAAGTCAAAATACGCCGACCATTCAAACTATTTCTGCAAAATCAAAATGGTCTAATTCATCACCTCAGTTTTAGAGACACGCCGGTTAAAGATGTAATTGCTGAAATTGCCAGACGCGGCAACGTCAACATCATTATTGATAAATCGTGCAGTGGAAAAATTACCGGTGACTTGCGTGATGTTTCACTGAACGAAGCCATGGATAACGTTTTAGCTGCCGCCGGTTTGCAAAGCCGCGTGCTCGATAACAGCACTATCGTGGTGGGATCGACTCAGGCAATGGTGCAATTGGGCTTGAACAGGCCCATGGCCAGAGCGTTTAAGTTGAGCTACTCGCACCCATATGATGTGGCCGCTTTGCTTTCAGCCTCAATTTTCAACAAAGGCTATCTGCCTGATTTTAAGACCACCACTAAACGTCAGTTGGCCAGTGAGAGCACCGAAGATAGTGCCAGTGAAAAACAAGGCTCTGGTCAGGGAAGTGATTTAAGCGGTCCTTCAGTTGAAAAGTTTGGCGAAAAGAGCAGCGATCGCGAAGGCACAAAAAGCGATACTGATAGCACGCAAAGCTATTCGCTCGAAACTCAAGCACGCACTCTGCGCGGCACCAGCCGCTCGCAAACCCAGGAAGGCGTGGGCTTCAACAATGCTGCTACCGACCCCGGCACGCAGCAGATCAGAGCTAATTTAGAAATTGCCGCCGACTTTAGCGTTGACCCTAATGGTGGTGGCGCCATAGTCATACCTGACGTTAAAGGTCGCCAGGTAATTGTGGTGGGCACCGTCGACGACGTCAACATTGCCGAAGACGCTATTAGACTGATAGACCGTCGTCCGAAGCAGGTGCACATTCAAGCCTCGCTTATCGAACTAAATAATCAGGGCATCAGACAACTGGGCGCCACCCTCAACTTGCAGGGTGAAGGTCTGTCTACTTCAATTATGGGTAATTCGCAGGCGCCTTTGAAAACGTTCCTGCCTGGCTTAGGTTCACCCGCCAATTCCACACCCAACCCGACAATTCCGGCCATTCCCTTTACCGGATCGAACGTCACCAATGGTGCCGTGCTTGGTGCAGGTCAACCGGGCACTGCCTATAGCGGTTTAATCGGATCACTGGTGCCGATTCTGGCTCCCAGTATTGCCGGGGTTAACGCTCTATCGACAGCCCAGAGTGCTTTCAATTTTATTACTGCTGACGGACGTGCCGGCGGCCGTGCCAACATTGCCACTATTCCTCACGCTTTAAACTTATCGCTCAATTTACTTTTGCAAACCAACAAAGCAAAGTTGATTGCCAACCCTTCTGTTGTAGTGGTAGACAATTCTGAAGCACTGATCACCATCGCTTCGGAAGTTGTGCATAAAGTGACATCTACGGTCAGTTTGGGCGTGGTCACAACTAACGTTGAGTTGACTAAGGCCGGCATCTTCTTAAACGTACTGCCTAAAGTTACGCAAGATGGATTCATCACCATGCGCCTGCGGCCGCAAGTTTCAACTCCACTGGGGCCGCCTCTGCTCTTCGGGCCGGCGACCGCACCAACTGTAGTTGTCACTCTTTTGAACTATAGAGATATCATGGCGCAGGAAGTGCGTATTAAAGACGGACAGACACTTGTACTGGGCGGTATTTTCACCGAACAGGAATCGGCTCAATTGGCTAAGACACCTTATTTAGCAGAAGCTCCCGTGCTTGGTGCGCTTTTCAGAAATACTTTGAAAGGCAGAAACCGTACAGAGCTTATGCTTTTAATTACGCCAAAGATTGTTGAAGAAGAACCAGGAACATCGCTTGCCGATAAGCGCAATTCGACTTCGATGTAGCATGTAACTGACAATGAGCGAACAAATAGCAATTCGCATTGCCGGCGATCTTGGCTCGCCTGATTTAGTCGAGACGTTGGCCTATAAAGTTTCAGGTGCAGACTTGCACTCGCTTATGCTGGCAATTTTAAAGCGTCGAGTGGCTGCCATGAATTCATCGCAGTGAAACGGCAAGCGATTTCGAAGCGCGCGAGTTATCGCCACTGATGCCGCTCGGAGCCGTGTCTGTGCTAACCGGCCTCGATCAGGGAAATGTTCTCAGTACGGTGAGAGCTTTTGAATGTGCTGCTGATCCAACTGTTAGCCTCGCGCTCGAGTGCTCAAGGCGGCGCAAAAGTATTATCGATCGAAAAGAAACGGTTCGGATGTGCACAAATCAGTGCTATCGGTACAGAACTGATTTGCAGAGCTTTTCGACGAAAGTAATCAAACTTTTAGGTTTTTGCGTGACGTGTGGTTGGACTTCAATTGCGTCTTCAATAGGGTCTTCAATAGCGTCTCAGCACCCCAATTTCAAAACCATGTACTTTTCCGTTTTTATCAAACAACGGATCAATATCTAGGCCCTGGTGGTTCTTGTCGTACTTATTTACTAAAGTGACAAATTTTGCGAACTGGTCTTTGCCATATTTTTGAGACAGGCTCTTGAGCTCGTCGTTGGCTTCGTAGACTAGTCGTTCGGAAGCTCGGTCTCCTGAATCAGAATTGTCGAAGCATGGAACGTTGTCTAATCTTCGGGCCATCTGTTTTGCGTCACGCACCATGTTGCTTTCAGAATTACGATCAGGCATATAGTCACTCCTATTGGTGTTCCACGATAGGATTGAATCTACAGTCAGTTTGTTGCTGAGTTGTTAATTTTACAAACAAAAAGACCACCCAGATAAATCTGCGGTGGTCTTTTTACTATCGTCTGACTGCCTATTGCGTAGGCTCGATATTTCTTGCTGCTTCAAGTCAGAATCCACAGCTAGCGGGTGTCGTTACGGTTTCTGGTCTGCGCCGACCTGATGTTTCCACTTAACCCCTCGGCTCAAAGCACACAACTTATTGATTGGTGTGTGCTCACCGCTTATGTAATAAGTATAGCCAGATCGAATGAGATAGGAAGTCCCCCGTAGAAGATATTTTGCATATCTGATGACAATTCGAAAAGCGACTTTAGTGGCGGCTTTCGATATCCTACAGGCAAGCCAAGCGCGTGGCCCACGGCGCCTGTTACTCAAAATTCACTCGTATATCGAGTTATGAACAGCCAACTTTTTTTTATGCTTTTTTCTTGAGGAGAAATTTTCGCAAGAGGAAAGCAAACAGAAGAAGGGCCGCAGCGGCACCCATTATCCATCGCCAGTCAAAACGTTCGTCGTAAACAGCTAATTGTCCAACTTCGTTAGATTGACCATAGCGAGGATTTACAGGTGCACCAACAAGGCCATTGGTTGGAAGGCTAGGCTGTCTGACTGTGCCATTTGTGGCACCCTGCAATGTCAAATTTTCGCTCGGCGCTGCAGCTGCGGGCTGCCCGGGTTCTTGTTTGTAAACCTGGTCTGCGTCTGCGCCACCAGCGGCAGTGAAATTGGCTCGGTCTGCTTTAAAGTCTGATTCCTTAGCCTTGAACTCAGTATTTTCACCGTTATACAACACTGCGCTGCGCGGCTCTGAGAACCAGCCGGCGGTTGCAGCTGCCCTTGAGTGACTATTTAGCTGGGTTGTCACTTTTTCCATTGCGTCAATTCTAATTTGGTCTAGTCCTGATAGTGGGTTCCAGAGTTTAGGCAGTGCGACTTTTGTCGGCGCAGGGTGAGTGGCCGGAGCAATGTTGAAATCGACTACAACCGCGCTCGATACTGGAGTGACAATCTGAAACTGCGACGCCAGTCCCAGCGCGCGACTTTGCTCGGCAGCAGGGTCTAAGGTATTCTGAAGGCCGGCTAACACTTGCTCGTAACCGTAAAGTTGAGCCACACAATCTGGTGCCGCAGCCGTGTTAGCAGGCACAATATTTTCTGCCGGCCACAATTCGAATTGATTTGTAGTGGTGGCAGTGGGCTGCCATTGCGAAAATAATCGTTCCAGATCAGATTTGACTGTGCCCAATCGAGCGACGCGCACAAAGTTAGGACTATAATTTAAGTCATTCAAGATCTCATTTGGCCCAGCAGTTATCTGCAGATCGTAAAGCCGGGGCGCATCTGAGGGAACATTTAAAAGTTGGTGGAAAGCAGTTTTGTTTTCGGTGCTGATTGGTTGAGAGCCGTGAATCCAGAGCACGGAAATATTGGGTGTTTTTAAATAATTGACCAGAGCTTTGTCGTCTGATTGGCCGCCAGCCGGTTTGTTGTCTAGCAGCGCGGTGGGGTCGTGGAGAATTGAGCTGTTATCGCCGACAAACATTATTTGTGTTTGCATTGCTGTCTGCAAACTTTTAAGTGCGGTCGATATGTCGGCCATGTAATTTTTCATAGACGCTGAGCCGTCTACCAAAATAACCAGTGCCTTTGGGGTTTTGTAGGCGGGCAAAGAAACATGGCGAGCTATTCTTGCGCCCGAATGTTCTACCACCGCCATTGTGCAATTGGGATCACGATCACACCAGATTACCCCAGCGAATCTTGATAATTGTGCTGAAGAGAGCTTGCCGGAAATCTGATAATCACCAGGGGCGGTGCTGGCAGTCAAAAGCGAGCTTGAAGCCGTGAGCGGTTTATTGGCGTGAATGTTTACAAAATTGTCTACGTCAAACTGAAAATTGCGTTCTTGCAGAGTAGGCAAGGTCAGCGCCGCTCGGCCTTTATCTTGACTCAGTACCAGTGGAGCGGCAATTTTCAGTTTCACCTTCATTGAGCTGTTTGGTTGCACGGGGAAGCACTGAATTAAAATCTGGTCGACTCCGCAAGTGCTCACCAGAAGCGGTGCTTTTTGTTCAACCAGCGATTGGCGATAATAATTGCGTGCTGCGCTGCGCAGCTGAATGGTTGCGTCGCGCTCGATACCATTGACTATCACTGTTGCTTTAGTGACAACTCCGCCCGGCGGTAACAATAGTTTGGCCCTGGCTTCACGATCATATTTAGAGACGTTGGCGAACTGCATCGACCATTCCAGATCTGCCACTGCCGCGTCAGTGCTTACTGTTCCAATGGTATTTGCTTCCGCCACAGTTAAGCCGCGCGCCAGTCCACTGACGTTTTCACCGGCAATGTCGGCGTCAAGGTCAAATTCGTCTTCGACTTTAGCATTCACCAAAGCGGGATCGTCTATCAAACCGGCGTGCTGAATCGTGGCCCGGGCCGAACTTGGAATTGGCACCGAATTAAATGGTTTGCCGGTGACTTGATAAAAAATCGCGCGCGCCTTCTCAATACTTAATGGATGGCCGCTTTCGTACATAGAGCCAAGAATATCCGTGGCCCGACCAGAGCGTTCGTAGCAGGCTCGGAGCATCACTTCTTCACTGCCGAACTGTCTCAACCAGGCTATGGCCGGGGCATTTCCTTCTGCTGCTTTGCTCAAATTCATGCGGGTGGCGGTGGAGGGAAATTCGATGGCAATGACCATGCAGAGCACGATCAGATGGCCGATGTGTTCGACCTGGTGTGAGTCGAAGAATGTTTTTCTTTTCGTGGCCAACCGACAAACGGTCTTTCCGCCCAGCCAGGTGCACGGAATAGACAAAAGGGGCGCAAGGCCAAGCAGGCCAAAGCCAAAGTACAGTGTGTACATCGCGGACGTCGCGGTCATCGGCAGGAACATTAGAGCGTACAAACAGCCGATGCCCATGGCCATGCCGCTGATGAGAGACATAAAGCCGAAATGGGCCGACATATCTTTTCTGCCGGAAAGCCAAGCCAGATAGTTGCTCAAGGGTATGAGCATGAATAAGACAACGTGATTGGCCGAGGGGAATGGATCAAAATAATGCTGAGCGCAAAAGTGGGTGATCAGCTCGAAAACTGCGGCGGCCAGTGGTAGAAGCACGCCGAAAGCGAGGAAAAAAGGACCATGTTTAACTGGTCTAAGTAATTGTTTGATTAGTAAGGGTTTTGACTGCGGCTTGCTTAGTGCGCGTTCAAGCGTCAGGCTCTGTCTGTTGACCATGCTTTGCCCTCGGACTACTTATTCATCGTAGCTCAGAAGCGCAATATGTATAGTAGGGATTTTACTGAATCAGGCTTTTCCCGGTTCTCATATTGCGCCGCGGGCACTAGAATGAATACAGCCTGCATTAGGAGAGACGATGTTCGAAATATTAGGCGGCGTGTTCGTACTCTCAATAATGATAATTCTCTCGGGCATCAAAGTCGTTAAAGAATATGACCGCCTGGTAGTTTTTCGGCATGGCAAAGTCGTTGCTGACAAGGGACCCGGCCTTCAATTGGTAGTGCCGATGATGGACAAGGCACAAGTGGTCGACACTCGCATTGTCACTTTGTCGATTCCGGCAGTGCAGGTTTTGACCTCAGACAATATATCGGTCAAAGTTTCAGCGCTGTGTCTGTATCAGATCGTTGATGCTAAAAAAGCAGTGACAAAGGTGGTAAATCTAGCGAGCGCCACCAAAGAACTAGCTGAAAGTGCAGTGCGCACCGCAGTAGGCAATAACGATCTGGCGCATTTGCTTTCAGATCGCAATCGCGTCAATTTCAATCTCAAGAATATTCTCGACAGACAAACAAAAGATTTTGGCATTCGCATTACCAAAATCGAAGTCAAAGAAGTGCGGCTTTCACGAGAAATGCGCAAGGCCGTGGCAAATCGCGGCAGGCAAATCAGCCGCGCGGCAAAGGAAAGCGTTGCCACGCCTCAGCCCGCGCCAGTGCAGCCTTATGCTCACCTTCTGATGCATGCAGAGAGAAGCGACAATTGACGGTTGCGGACAAACTGGTGGTGTGAAAATGGGGCACCGTACATGGTGCGCTAGCGCCCAGACGTTATAGATGCCACTGGATTCGGTGCTTTGCACCAGGCGCAACCTTTATGATCGGGCGTTGCACCATTGGCGCACTGGCATGTACACTATGCGGTGTACGGTTAAAAAGGGCGCCCAGATGATGCCGCAGAGCACTCCTGGAATTGCCTTCAGACCTGCGAATGAAATGCAAAAAGAGTACTTAAAACTGATGCTATCAAGTGCAAATGTGCCGACCGGGTTTAAATGCCCGAGACCTTACCGCCCTTCAATAATAATTTTCGCCTTGATTTTGGCATGTACCTTATGTGGCTTCAGCGATTGCGGCCTCGTCGAGCCGGTCTTAGCCCAAAAGGCAAACAAAGCTGTATTACCTGGAGGCTTTTTCACAATCAAATTTCCGCTCAAGGGTAAGATCGGCGAAATTGGCATTACATCCGACACTGCTGACTATTGCGGTAAACACGCTCCTGGCAAAAAACTAGGAGAAGCAAACGGCCCCATCAGTGTTCCAATTGGATCTCACATTTCCTTTCGCTCTACAGACTTCATGGGATTGGGAAATACCATGAAAGTGCTCGACGCTATTCCAAGCGAAGCCCTGACAAGCCTTACGTTGAGCAATACTATTTTTGATGAGAAAGACTTGCAGATGCTTGCGCGCTTTTCTAATCTCAGAAGGCTGGAATTAACGGGCACAGAAGTGAGCGATGATAGCTTAAAAAAACTGGCCGGATTGAAGCAGCTCGAAACACTCATTCTTGACCACACTCGAGTGCGTGGCCGCTTCTTGTTTGAATTAAATAAAAGCATTAAACATCTGAATTTTGGCTACAACGACATTGATTTAAAATGTTTGGTGGCGCTTAAAAACTATCCCAAACTTTCGGTTCTTAAAATGGCAAACACGCATCTTCTTGATGGCGACATGAAGACGGTGAAGGAATCTTCTTCTCTAATACAGCTGGACATCACCGACAATCCAAATCTCAGCGACAAATGCGTGACTGAATTGAAGCAGCTCAAGAAACTCAATATGCTTCTTGTGCCCTTTACTAAAATCACTGCTAAAACCCTTATGTCGCTGAAGGGCTTGCCTTTGACGTATTTGCGCTTGCAGCATCGACAGGGCAGTGCTAAAGACATTGACGCGCTGAAGAGACAATTTCGAGGCCTAACTGTGGTTTGGGAGAATCTCCAAGAAGAGTCTGTTGACATTTATAAAGAAGTCTTTCAATGAAAACTTGATGTGGATTAACATACAAAAAGACCACCTGAACGCGCAAATATTTCTACGAATAAAAACTCCAAACGGTGCTCTGGCTAAGAGATTTTTGGAAGACAGTCAGGCTGCGATCGCCAATATATTTACTATAGATGGCGAGTTCTTTGGCTAACGATTCAACTTCTGTAGACTTTGGTGCTTCGCTCAATTGCAACTCGAAAAACGTAGTATCTATACTCGCGACTTCAGCGCCGTAACGATCATGCATGCGTTTGATGAAGGCCGTATTGACCACTGGTGACGGGCAGTTGACAGTGCCACCGTATCTGAAGAAAGCCGGAATTTGCCAGGAATAATGCACTGGTACAAAGCAAATGATGATTTCTTTTAGATCCCATTGCGCTCGTTCTTCAACCTGTTGTTTAAACATTTCGTCTGGCCCAAGAATCTCTAAATATTTGGCTGCGGTGCTGCGGCCATCTAAAGAGTATGTTCTGTCCGCTAGCGCACCGAGCTTTTCTCTTGAACGAAGCCAGAGTTCTAAATCACAATTTTCTCCGGCTTCAATGATTTGTGTTGTTGAAGCTGCAGCTTTCAGGCCACTTTTCTCGATTGTGCAAAGGCGCTGCTGTTCGGGCGCTTTGTCGCGTGCCTTTTGTATCGGTATGCGCTCCGTCTGCGCAATCTGTACGGCAATTTCTTCAACGGACGGTATGGGAGCATCTAGAAACGAACAGGAATTTGAGGCCAACCTGATTAAACGATCTTTGTCCTCGGCGAGCACCGGGCACCAATGTGAGCCAGAGGCCTTCATCCTCAACTCTTGAAGTAATTTTTCTGCTTGCCCAATTTTGATTGGAAGATAGTAGACCGGCTCCCCATCCTGGGTCGGCAAGGATAGTAAATCTGTGGGAGAGAATTTTGCTTGTTTTAGTAGCTCTTGCACGAAAACCTTCCAGATACTCGTTCACCATGTTCGATTCGGTAAACAAAAAGACCACCCAGATAAATCTGCGGTGGTCTAATTACTATCGTCTGACAGCCTATTGCGTAGGCTCGATATCTCTTGCTGCTTCAAGTCAGAATCCACAGCTAGCGGGTGTCGTTACAGTTTCTGGTCTACGCAGACCTGGTGTTTCCACTTAACCCCTCGGCTCAAAGCACACAACTTATTTATTGGTGTGTGCTCACCGCTTATGTAATAAGTATAGCCAGATCGAATGAGATAGGAAGTCCCCCATTGAAGATATCTCACATATCTGATGACAATTCTAAAAGCGGCTTCAGGGTGCGTTCTGCATATCTAGCAGTCTAGCCAAGCGCGTGACCCATAGCGCCAGGCCTTTCAAATTCGTTTGTATATGCGATTTTGAACAGGGCTTTGGCGCAGACGATCATCAAATCTAAAACCGGATCGATATCGATCCGGTTTTTAAAAAGGCTTCGAACGCTGCTTCACTGCCAGATCGACAAGCGCTTTTGCGTATTTTTTTGCTTCCGCCGGTTTACCTTTTTTGTCGTACATCATCGACAAGCACATGTAATCTGTTATCAAGTTGTTGGCCACGGCAGCGGTAAGGTTTGCCTCTAGTTGGTTTTTGGAGTCGAGCAACATAGGCTCGGCCTTGGCATAGTTCTTCTCATAGAAATAGACCAACCCCATGTCTCCTTCTATCAGAGCCTGATAGGTGTCGGTGGGCCCAAGAATGGTTTTAGCGTTGGCTTTAAATTGGTTGTAGAGTTTCTCACCTTTAACTTTATCGCCGGCGAAGAAAAATCCTTCAGACAAGCCGCCATAGTTTTTTAAGTTGGTTTTGTCTTTGGTGGCAATTACTTTCGCCATAGTTGGCAGCGTTTTCTCATAGGCGGCGGGGTTTGGCAATAATGCGTGAATTGCTGCCGAGGCGCTGTCCATTAGTTTGGGCAACATTGGCTCCATGTTCTTTACGCGTGCAAGACACTCATCAGGTGTTGGCGATTGTGACCAGGCAGAACCCACTGTGCAGAGCAAACATATAAGTAGAGTGGCAGCCAGCTTTTTCATACGAATTTTCCCCAAACTAAAGTGCTCAGTTTATCAGCTGGGCGCTGACTGCAAACAAAAAGACCACCCAGATAAATCTGCGGTGGTCTAATTACTATCGTCTGACTGCCTATTGCGTAGGCTCGATATTTCTTGCTGCTTCAAGTCAGAATCCACAGCTAGCGGGTTATCACTACAGTTTCCGGTCTGCGCAGACCTGATGTTTCCACTTAACCCCTCGGCTCAAAGCACACAACTTATTTATTGGTGTGTGCTCACCGCTTATGTAAATAAGTATAGCCGGATCGAATCTGATGAGAAGTCCCCCGATGAAAATATATTGGATATCTGCTGACAATTCTGGAGGTGGCTTGCAGGGCTGTTTGCGATATGCACTCAAGTAGGCAAGCGCGTGAACCAGGCTGCCTGTTGCCGCAAATTGATTTGTATATGCAGTTTCGAACAGGGGACGGTGCTGCAAAATCGATCACCTCGCCATAACCGATCCGATCTACGCTGAGAATATAAAAGAAGTAAATTAACGCCGAAACGGCAAAAGAGTGAGCTGTATTTATTTTCTGATATTTACAAAGATCCAGCCTACAAAGATCAATTGGTGGAATTGCAGTCATCGGCAGATATTCTGGTGCGTTGGCAGGGCACACCCATTGAGCAAGTGATTCAAGCGCAGAATTTTGGTTATCCGCTGCACCCTCAACCCACCCCGCAAGTTGTAATTGTCACTTGTATGGAATATCGCTACTCCATGCCGGTGCCATCTAATTACGCCTATGTTATCTGCGCTCCCGGCGGGAGGCTGATTGGCTCAGAGCTGGCATGAGGTTATGTACTCGCCCGTGGAGTAAAAAACATTCTTCTCATGGCTCACAATGATTGCGGCATGGCGCATTTATTTGAGCATTCTGAAAAGATTGTCGCTGCATTAGAAAATCAAGGTTGGAGCAGAGGTCGCGCTGAACAATTTGTTAAAGTACAGAGTGCAAAACTGGCCGTGAAAAGCGAACTTGATGCCCTTGAGCAAGAATATCATCGGCTCAAATCTCTCTTTAAAAACGTGCACGTCGCACCGTTCTTTTTGACACTGGCAGATAAGCGACTCTACATTCCGCGCTGGTATCAGCTGTTTTAGATTTTGTTGCGCGAAGACCCACCAATGTCTTCGATTTGTTGGGCGATGCAGTCGTGTGGTGCTACCAATGGTGAAGGGTGAATTTAACTCTGGCCAAGACCATCAAAATCGAAAACTGACGACCTGCTAAAATTGCCCCTTGAGCCACGCTTGGGGAAGTCATGTTTAGCAAATTTCGCAAATATTCAGTCGCACTTCTGGCCCTGTCGCTATGCGGCAGCTTTTGCGCAACTGCCATAGCCAAAGAGGCAGAGAAAGAACCATGGTGGAAACAAGCCGTGGTTTACGAAATTTATCCCCGCAGCTTTGCCGACGCAGATAACAACGGCGTTGGTGAGATCAAAGGCATAACGTCAAAGCTAGATTACTTAAAAGATCTAGGTGTGGATGCGCTGTGGATCACTCCTTGCTACCCGTCACCGCAAGTAGACTTTGGCTATGATATTTCCGACTACAAAGCCATTGCGCCAGAATACGGAACCATGGCTGATTTCGATGAGCTTCTGGCCGAAGCTAAAAAACGCGATATCAAAATTATTATGGACTTTGTCATGAACCACAGTTCTGATAAACATCCCTGGTTTGTCGAATCGGCCAGTTCCAAAGATAATGCAAAAAGAGACTGGTACATCTGGCGAGACGGTGTGAACGGTGCTCCGCCTAACAACTGGATTTCTCTCTTTGGGCATTCAGCATGGAAATTGTATCCAGAGACTGGTCAATATAATTATCACTTCTTCTATCCGGAACAGCCAGATTTAAATTGGCGCAATAGTGAAATGCGCAAGGCAATGTACGATGCCGCTCGCTTCTGGCTCGATAAAGGCGTTGCTGGCTTCAGGCTTGACGCCGTGCAGGCGCTTTTCGAAGATCCAAAATTGCCGGATAATCCAGTTAAAGAAGGCAAAAATCAATACGGCGATCCAAATACCGAATATCTGCACAACGACCGACTTCCTGAAGTGCACGACGTGTTGCGTGAGCTGCGAGCGGTGCTCGATATGTATCCGGGCGATCGAGTTCTGATCGGCGAAACAACCGGCTCTGACATCGCTGAAATTTCTAAGTCATACGGAAAAAATCTTGATGAAGTTCAGCTGCCAATGAATTTCATTATGGCCTATATCAATAAATTGTCGGCCCCAGAGTTTCGCAAACGCATCAGCGAATGGGATAAGAACCCTGCCGGCGGCTGGCCTCTGTATTTCTTCAGTAACCACGACCAGGTGCGGCACTTCGTTCGATATGGCGACAAAATTCATAACGAAGATATTGCTAAATTGACGGCAGCCGTATTGATGACCGTGCGTGGCACGCCGATGATGTATTACGGCGAAGAATTGGGAATGCAAAATAACGATCCGAAAACAAAAGAAGATGTGCAAGATCCAATTGGAAAGATTGGTTGGCCTGCGGAGATTGGTCGAGATGGCGAACGCACACCGATGCAATGGAACAGTGAGATAAATGCCGGTTTCAGCAAAGCCAAGCCGTGGCTGCCGGTTTCGCCCGACTATAAAAAAGTGAATGTGGCCAGCGAGGATGCTGATAAAAATTCGGTGCTCAACTTCTACAAGCAGCTGATTCATTTGCGTAAAACTGAAGACGCTTTAAAAAATGGTAGCTATGAAACTCTAGACGATCATAACCCGGATGTTCTTTCTTATTTGCGGAAGAGTAAGGACGAAATTGTCGTAGTGGCACTAAATATGACACCAGCTCCTAAATTCGTTCAGCTTGACTTGAGTGCCAACGGCATTTCAGCTGACACTGCCGAACCTCTGCTGGCCTCATTTGACGCGGGGTCAGAAAGTCTGCACCTTAAGTCACTGAAGCTACCGGCTTATGGCGTTCTCATCGGGAAAGTTAATTAGAAATCGGCATGGGTGCCAGCGAAATTAGAAGAGTATGGCTTGAGACACTGGCCACCGCGAAATTGCTGTAAAAAAAAGACCACCCAGATAAATCTGCGGCGGTCTAAATTCTATCGTCTGACAGTCTATTGCGTAGACTCGATATTTCTTACTGCTTCAAGTCAGAATCCACAGTTAGCGGGTTATCGCTACAGTTTCCGGTCTGCGCAGACCTGAAGTTTCCACTTAACCCCTCGGCTCAAAGTACCCAACTTATTTATTGGTGGGTGCTCACCGGTTATGCAATTAAGTATAGCGAGGTCGACCGAAATAAGAAGTCCCCCGATGAAAGTATCTTGTATATCTGCTGACAATTCGAAAGGTGCACCTGAGGGCCGTTCTTTATATGGCAGCAAGTAGCCAAGCTCGTGAACCATATGCTCACCTTGAGTATATTCATTCGTATATGTAGTTATGCACAGTGCCAGGCATTGACCTTGTGCCAATTGCTGAGCTTTTGGGTGAAGTCGCGTTCTGAGCGGTAAATTATCCTAAGATAAGTCGCAATACAGAGCCGAGGGATTTATGTTTCCACGAAGAGGGCCGTTTGCCGCGGTCTCCAGAGCGCTTACGCTTCTATTGGTTATGCTCCTTATAATGACCGTCCCCGGTTCGTCTTTGCTACCGGTGGCCTATGCCGTCAGCCAGGACGTTCCCGCTCTGCAATACACGCTGACTGAAATCAGTAGCGCCGGCCAGTCCCGCGACTCAGCCGCACCCGTGGCAGCGACGACCCCCTTGTCAGAAGAGCGGGTGCAGGCAATTTTAAGCAAATTAAGCCCTCTTGCTGCACCGCCTGAGCAAAAAATGATTTTGCCTGGAGATTCGTTAGTAAAGCCACCGATTCCTGGCAATCAAATAATTGAAGTCTTTCCACCAAAAATTGATCGCAGCCAATCTAAGCCTGTTGCCAAACCAGAAATTAAATCTATGGCACCGCTGCTGGTGTCACGCATCAGCCACAGTGGTAATGTCGACAATTTGACTCAGCTGGCTATCACGTTTTCGCAGCCGTTAAAAGCTATGTCGCAAGTGGCCGCGGTGGACCCGTCAAAATTTGTCAACCTCTCACCCCAACCGAAAGGTGCGTGGAAATGGGCCGGCAGTCAAACTCTATTGTTTAATCCAGAAGGCGGTCGCTTTCCTAAAGCAACCAAGTATGTTGTTACCGTACCCAGTACCGCTACTTCAGTGAGCGGAAACAAAATTGCAAGTGCTCGTAATTGGACCATCACCACTCCAGTAGTGAAAGTGACGAGCTTCTATGCCGTGTCTTCGCGAGTCCAGCCTAAGGTTGGTGCTAAACAGCAAGGGGCATTTGATGGCAGGTTTTATCCACGCCCACCGACAGATGCCGATGCGCCGCAAAGCACCGCCCCGGTCTTCTTTGCCCAATTTAATCAGGCAGTAGATGCCAATCAGATTCTAGCGAAAACGCGTGTGCGTTCCGGCAAACAAAATTACTCTATTCGTTTGTTGTCTAAAGAACAGTTGCTTGGCCGGTCGGCCGAAGTCAAAGAGAGCATCCCCAGCTCTGACATTAAGAACTGGATTGCGTTTGAATCGGTCACTCCGTTTAGCAAAGGTTCGCGGGTGAGCATTGTTTTTGAACAATCTCTGCCTTCTGCCGAAGGGCCGCTTTTAAGCCACGTCGCCGACAATCACAGTGTTCAAATTCACGGGCCGTTTAAATTAAGTGGTGCCGCTCCAACCGTTGAAGCTGGCGAGAACGGCTACATTGAGCTCGAATTTACCAACCCTATCGATACGAATAATGATCCTAATTCGCTGATTTCTGTCAGTCCCTCGATTGAGCTTCTAACTAAATCAATAAACGGTAATCGCTTGACCTTGCAAGGCAATATCAAAGCTGTGACTGGTTATCAGATAAAGGTAAAGAAAGAACTGTCCGATGACTTTGGCCAGAAATTAGCTGAAGATTGTATTGCTCAGGTGCAAAGCGGTCGACTAGAAAAATCGATCAATTCTGATAGCACTCTCAAAGCGTACTCCGCCAGTGGTTTACCCATGTTTACAGCATGGGTTCAAGGAGCTAAGGGTGTGCGTGTGCAAATTCGCAAAGTAGAGCCTAAAGATTATGTGCGTTTTCGGCAATCTGCACATAATTCCGATGAGGACATTATCGGAAAACTATTGCACAACGAGAATTATGATATCGGCACCAATGGTCGCCAGTTAGACGTAGATTTGAAAAAGTATTTGCCTGGTAAGTACGGTCATTTGATGGTGCGAGCCGATTTGCTGCCTATCGACAAAGACAGTCCAGTTTTGACGAAATCTTGGGTTGAAGTAACTGACATAGGCCTTGATGTTTTTAATAGCAAAGAGCTTGAAGTTCTCGCTACCAACATAAGCGATGCGTCGCCTTTGCCTGGCGTGGAGTTGCAACTGTCAGGCCAGCCGTTGAAAGTGGTGACCGATAGCACAGGGAAAGCTAACGTAGCAAGGCCCGGTAATATTGATGAGCAAGTTCTGATTGCGAGGAGAGGCTCTGACACCGCCTTGTTAGGCCCGCAAGAACATAATAATTGGCCGACTAACATACCAACACATTACACCTGGTCTGTTAATGAACTTAGCCCGGGCCAGAAATGGTATGCGGTTTCCGATCGCAATCTTTACAAGCCAGGTGAATTGGTCAATGTAAAAGGATGGCTGCGTCAGCTGTCGTACAATAATACCGGTGGTATAAATCTGGATTTTCCGAAGACTAACAAAGTTACCTATAAGGTGTTCGACAGCACAGGCACGGAAATTCTTTCAGGCCTCGCCGACAGCGATGGAAATGGTGGTTTCAACTACGAGATCAATCTGCCGGACAAATTGCCTTTAGGCTCGGCGCAGATACAGATGATGGCTGGCCAGCTGACTCAGGACAAAAAACGGGAGGGAAGCTGGGATCCAGAGAATACACTGTCGATTGTGGTTCAAGATTTCCGCAAGCCTGAGTTTGAAATGAAGCTCACAGCAGTTAAGAAGAGTGCACTGGTAGTTGGTGATAGCGTTGATTTGACTGCAAGTGCGCAATATCTTGTTGGTGGATCTCTCGCTTCTTCAAATGTTGATTGGTCAGTAAGTCCTTCTGAGGCTGGTTTCACTCCTCCTGGCTGGACAGACTTCAGCTTTGCCCGTGGCTTCGATTATTATCAATGGATTCAAGACAACCAGCATCTACCCAACTTCAATCAGGGCCAAAAAACTCTTAAGGGTGTAACAGATTCTGCCGGGAAAGATTCTGTGCAAATCAAATTTAATTCAATGCCACCAGTGGCAATGAATTATCTCTGCCAGGCAACCGTGGTAGATGTTAATCGGCAGAGCTGGTCTGATTCGATGAACCTGCTTGTTCACCCGGCCGATTTATATGTTGGTATCAAGAAAGATAAACCAGACTATCATTTAGGCGATGCAGTAAATCTTGAAGTGCTCGCCTGCGATCTCGATGGCAAGGTCAAAGATGGCGCGAAAGTAGATTTGACAATCAATGAGCTCGATACTGATGACAAAGAGTCTTCGAAGACCCATGCTCTGGTAATGGCCAGCAAACCAGTTAAACTGCAGTTCCAACTAGGCAAAAACACAAAATCTTTCACCTGTACAGCGACAGTTGTGGACGGCAATGGCAGAAAAAATTCTTGCGTAGAACGCTCGACCATTTCTATGCCTGAAAAGAAAACCACTAAGCTCGCCACTGCTCAATCGATCGAATTAGTAGCAGATAAAAAAGAGTATAAACCTGGTGATGTAGCTGAGATCGCGATTAAGAGCCCATTCAAGCCGGCGCGTGGACTAGTGATTGTCACAAGAAATAGAAACATTTCCAGCACACCGCTAGCGATGAATGACATCCAGAGCACTATCAAAATTCCGATTACTGATAATCACTATCCGATTGTGCGTGTGGAGATATTTTTAGCAGGCTCAAGCACCGCATTTGGTTCAGCGAGCCTTGATTTATCAGTGCCGCCTGAGGCTCGTAAATTGAAGTTGACTGCCAGGGCTTCGCAAAACATGGTGGCTCCAGGTCATGAAGCTACTATTGATGTTGAGCTCAAAGATGCAGCTGGCAACCCGGTTGCAGACAATCAGGTAGCACTTGCTGTTGTGGATGAATCAGTTCTTGCGCTGTCAAATTACAAATGGCAAGACCCGATCGATTTCTTCTATCCCAAAGATTTACCGCCATTATCCGAGAGCCATTCGCGCGCATATTCGGTGATTCCAGATGCGGTACTACCGAGAGACCGGCCCTTTAAGGCAACTTACATGCTTCGCCAAGGTGGCTCGCAACGATATATGAAAGATGGCGGCGGCATGGTTGGCGGCGTACTTCCTCAAGAAGCTCCTAGAAGCGATCTCAGCTCGCTCCCGCCACCGTCAGCGGTGGCGCCACCACCGCTTCCCGGCGGTGCACTTCAAGATTCGCGTGAGATGGAAGAAATGGACGACTCTATCAGTGCTGGTAAGGCCGCCGGTGCCTCTGGCCCTGTTCCCGAGATGATGCTACGTAAGAATTTTTCGGCCCTAGCAATCTTTAAACCGATGCTCACTACTGATGTCAGCGGCAAGGCACAAGTTGTCTTCAGGCTGCCAGACAATGTCACTCGTTATCGAATCATGGCTGTGGCAGTTGGTAACACCAATCTGTTCGGTTCAAGTGAATCTGTTTTGACAGCGCAAATGCCGATGATGGTTAAGCCATCTCCGCCGAGATTTATGCAGTTGAGCGATCGTTGCGAACTGCCCGTTGTCATTCAGAATCAAACAGATCATGAATTACAAGCCGAAGTTGCTATTCGCGCTGAAAATGCGCAGATTCAAAATGGTGGCAAACTGGTGATTGTGCCTGCCAATGACAGAGTTGAAGTGCGTTTTGAAACTGTTGCTACCGGGCAAGGTCAGGCACAATTCCAGTGCGCTGCAGTTTCAGGCCAGCTGTCTGACGCCGCTGAATTCAATTTTCCTGTACTGGTGCCCGCCAGTTCAGAAAGCTTTGCCGCGTACGGTGTGGTTGATAATGGTGTGGCCCTACAAAAGATTGAGACACCGCATGATGTCTACGAAAAACGCGGTGGACTTTCCATTGAAACCAGCAGTACAGCTGTGCAGTCGTTGACCGATGCTTACATTTTCCTGCGCGATTATCCGTATTTGTGCTCTGAACAACTTTCTTCTCGCCTTCTGGCCATGCTTTCTTTAGAAGATTCACTGACCGCCTTTAGCATTCTCAAAGGCGACGAGAAGGTGAAATATCACAACATCATTCAGAACGATATTCAAGTTTTGGAGAAACGCCAGTGCGCCAATGGTGGCTTCGGATTGTGGGTACCCAATGAGGCAAAAGCATGGCCCTATGTGTCGATACAAGTGACCCGCGCGCTCTGTCTGGCGAAGGAAAAGCATTATGTTGTAAATGAAAGTGCTCTCAATTTTGCCTTGAATCATCTAAAAAATATTGAGAAATTTATTCCATCTGATTATGCCGAATCTGTGAGAGTTGCGGTAATCGCGCGTGCCCTCAATGTAAGACATCTACAAAAAGATGACGACATATCTGGCGCCAAACGCTTGCTTGACCGTGTTTTGATTGTCAAAGAAAGAAATAAGTCAAAACCCCTGAACGTCAAAGAAGTACCGATAGATCAATTGAAGTATTACGTTTCGGTGGAAATGGCATCGTGGCTTCTGGTGATTTTGGATAAAAACCAGACCTATAGCAGCGATGCTAAATTATTGCGGTCGCTGATAGAAAGCCAGATCAAAGAGACTGCATCTACTGCTTCGGCCAATGAAGGAGGCTATGGCCGCGATTGGGACTACTGCATTTTCGCCAGCCCGCGCCGCACAGATGCTGCTGTTCTTGAAGCGCTAATGGAAGACCAGCCAAAGAGCGAACTGATTCCCAAGCTGGTTAAAGGGCTACTTGCTCATCGCAAAAACGGTGTCTGGGACGGCACCCAAGAGAATGGTTATATTTTGCAAGCGCTTGATCGCTATTTCAGAATCTACGAAAAACAAACTCCTGATTTTGTTGCCCAGACCTGGTTGGGTAATACGCTTGTGGCCAATCACAAATTTGCCGGCCGCACTGTCGATAGCAAATTGACTCAAATTCCTATGAGTTTTTTGTTGCAACAGCAAGCGAGCGAAATCTTGATCAATAAAGAAGGCCCTGGTCGTTTGTACTATAGATTGGGGCTCGACTATGTGCCGAAAAACTTGAATTTGCAGCCGCTAGAGCAAGGCTTCATTGTGAGCCGCAATTATTCAGCCGTTGATGCCAAAGATGATGTGCAAAAAGACAATAACGGAGTCTGGCATTTTAAAGCCGGATCATCGGTGAAAGTTAAAGTGCATTTCGAAGCACCTGGAGCGAGATATCACGTGGCCATGGCCGACCCAATTCCCGCTGGTGCCGAGCCGGTGAACTCTGCTTTGCTGGGCAATCGCACCGACAGTGTCGACCAGCCGTGGCAAAATGAAGATGCGCCAGGTGAAATAGCCGCCCCCAGAATGTGGTGGTATGGCCAATGGTATGAGCACGACAATTTGCGCGATCATCAGGCTGAGGCGTTTACATCGCTTTTAACTGCCGGTGTCTATGATTACACATACACAATTCGTGCCACTACTCCGGGTCACTTCACCGTGCCACCGCCTAAAGTGGAAGAGATGTATATGAGCGAAACATTTGGTCGCGGTCAGACTGAGACGGTGATTATTGAGTGAATTCAATAGAATGAATAGCGCCTAATTCGTTGTTTGGAAAGAACGGGGCTTTGCACAAGCTTGACCTTTGTCACAAGTCAGTAATAACTAAAAGATAAATTGGCTTCACTTACCAAATCCCCACACCGGTGTAGTTAATCATGAGCAATCCATTCAACATAGAACTGAGCAACAACTTCCCAGCTGGTGATAAGGCCAGGGCAAACGCTGAGCTGCAAATATTCAGCCAAGTAATCAGCGCCGACGAGAATTTCTTCAAAAAAGCCTGGTCTGGTTGGCCGTCCGATCACACGGCTCCTAAAGCTGGCCGCGATGATGCCTCGTCTCAAGCGCTTTTGGATGCTGGATTGAAGTACGCTTTTGGCGATTTGTGGAAGGGCCACAATAACCGCTGACTCATAGCCCTGAGATTATGCTTTGATGCCGAGTCGGCCAGCACGAGTAAACAAAAAGACCACCCAGATAAATCTGCGGTGGTCTTTTTACTATCGTCTGACAGTCTATTGCGTAGACTCGATATCTCTTACTGCTTCAAGTCAGAATCCACAGTTAGCGGGTATTGCTACGGTTTCCGGTTTGCGCAACCTGATGTTTCCACGTAACCCCTCGGCTCAAAGCACTCAACTTATTGATTGGTGAGTGCTCACCGTTTATGCCTGTAATTATAGCGAAACGCCGCGCGCTGAGAAGTCCCCCGATGAAAATACTTTGCATATCTGCTGACAATTATGTAGATGCACTCAATGGCTGCTCTCGATATCGGAGCCGGTAGTCAAGCTCGTGAACCATGTGCGCACCTTCGGTATATTCATTTGTATATAGAGTTATCTACAGTCAGGCGTTTTTAGTCGATGATAGAATTCTCTGATTCACGCTAAGACTTCAAAATCGCGCAGTGGGGCAAATATGAATCAACTTCCGCCCGTACCGGCTATCGGATTGACTTTGGCCCAACCCAAAGAAAAGGTAGAGCAAGCGATCGAACAGACCATTGCCGGGGGTCGCAGCATGCTGCAGACCAAAGCTAACTCGCGCGAAATGATGGAGCAAGTAAAGCGGCAAAATTGGGCATGGGTGCTTGAGACTTCGGACGTGCTTCGAGGATGCTTTTACTCTGAGTCGGTGCCTTTGTTCTTTGCATCGAACGTCTATTTTGTGCCGAGTTTGAAAGCCGATGATTTTGAAAGAGACCTCGATGAATTTCCCTATATCGTAGGCGGCCGGCTCGAGCGCCTGGCAAGCTTTCGAAAAATGGCGGCGGTAATTCCTGAACCACCCTGCGGTGACTATATCGGTGCGCTGCAACATCCTGCCATTTTTCATTCCACCTGGCGGCCTTTTGGCCTGGGCCAATATGGCATGACTATTGTGCTTGCAGTGAAGGAAGTAGAAGACGCTGTGCGGCTTTCAACCAGCGGCAATATAAATGAGTCTGGGGCAGAGCTGGTTCGCCACGCCTTCAGCTCTGAAGGAGGGCCGCTATTCAGTGCCGAGAGCACGGCTTTGGAGAATGATGGCATCTCCGACTTGCTCGCCGGATTTTTTAAACGCTACAAAGGAATACCGGAGTCTGCGCCGATAACATGCCAGCAGGCATCGCGGGTGATGGCGCTGGCCAGTTATCTGATGCACACGCTCGACGGCATTCACATTGCCGTTCCCGAAGGCGAAGCGGCTGCCGCAGAGCCTTATCAGTTCGACTTTTTGAGTGATTAATTATGCGTCGACGCTTTCATCAGTAAATAGCTGACACAGCACGGGGCGCCAGCTGGCGTTAGTTTTCATGTCAGTGCTGTCTGAAAATTGATCGATGCTGCCTATGAGCGGGCGCTGAGCAATGGCTTTTATTTCTGCATTTGTAATTTTTGCCATTATCGTTTTAGAGAATAATCCCATGCTAATTACCGAAAAGGTGCGCTCGTGAAATTGGCTTACTGTCTGCACGAGCGGCTCTGTAATTGCCAGCTGATTATGCATTTTGGCAAGATATTCATAAGCGTTTGATAAATGCGATTCGCGGTTTTGCCAAGTTTCTGCCGCTAAAACCTTTTGCAAAATGGCATATAAATCGGGCCCGGCGCGCAGGTTTTTGAAAGCGCTGCCAAACCACTTTGGATATGGTGCATAGCTCTTTTCCATCAAGAAACATAGTCGCATTATGTTGTCTACCTGGCGGGCAGCGATTACGGCAGAACCCAATTCATCGCCGGTAATTCCTGCTCGGCCCATTAAATGTTCTTCTTGTTCAATGCGTGTCCAACCAGACGCCAGCAAGTAAAGCCAGACATCATGCGGATAGTAAGCGAACTTTGCACGAATATCCTGCAGACCTACTTTATCTTCAAAGACCTGCCCGGCAGTGACGGCTAGTAATTTTTGCTCGGGAATGGTCAGCCAATCAGCCGGCCTCATCTCGTTCTCGATATTGAATCTCATGTATTGATCGAAAAATCCGGCGATGGAATCTACAGTTACGTTGTGATCGATTGGTCTAGCTGTTGTGGCGTATTCTGTGGCATAGCCGCGAAAACGTCGTGGTAACTTTTCGCTTAGCGTTCGACTGATGGCCGGGGCATATTTATTTAGATCTGAAGCACCAACAAATAACATCACTCTAGGGCCCCAGTCATGGTCGGAAGACATCTCCGAATCGAAACCCAAGACTTCTGATCCATTGCCGATCAGAGCGGCGCTGTAGAGTATTTGCGGAAAATCATTGCGCAGAATTGGTTCGACCGCTTCTGTATAAAATGCCTGGCAGAGCTCAAGACCGGGAATGAAGTTGGAGTCTGATTGTGGCAAGGTCTCTCCTGAGGCAAAGAAAAAAAAGACCACCCAGATAAATCTGCGGCGGTCTAAATTCTATCGTCTGACAGTCTATTGCGTAGACTCGATATTTCTTACTGCTTCAAGTCAGAATCCACAGTTAGCGGGTTATCGCTGCAGTTTCCGGTCTGCGCAGACCTGAAGTTTCCACTTAACCCCTCGGCTCAAAGTACCCAACTTATTTATTGGTGGGTGCTCACCGGTTATGCAATTAAGTATAGCGATAATATAGACGCTGAGAAGTCCCCCGATGAAAATACTTTGCATATCTGCTGACAATTGCAAAGATGAGCATGAGGGCTGTTTTCGATATAAACTGTAGTAGCCAAGCTCGTGAACCATGGGCCCACCTTTGGTATATTCATTTGCATATAGAGTTATCTACAGTTAGGCACAAATGCACACTGGTGGTGAATGATGCGCCATAGAAGGCTTTTAAAGGCTTTATGCCTGGCTTGCCTATTCATGTGTACCGTTGCTTCATTGGCGGCGGAAAAGTCTAACGGTAACGCGCCTGAACGGGTCAGCGTCAAGCTTGGCTCAGTGGAAAGTATCGAGGTGCCAGCTTCATGGCACTTAGAAAAAACAGACCAATCAGGGAGCTGCAGCTTTTTAAAAGGCAGGAGCAGCTGGTGGGATTGCCTTATCAATGTGCGAATCAAAAGCCCGGTACAAGTTTCGCCAGACCTGGCAATAGCACTGCAGAGAGCTTTAAAATTGATATTCGTGACAAAAACACAGATGGCTGATTTGAAAAACCTTCCAGACGTCGGCACTACAGACGGTGACAATGATAAATTGAAAGGCACTATTTGCAGTATTGGTGGAAAGCGAATTTTGCTTTTAGAGCATTCTGGCAAATTTACGGGGCCTTGTGAACCTACGGCTGGAGGCCGCACTCGCCGCACACTTCTGAGTTATGTACGAGGCACCCCCTACTTGCTTACTGGAGTCGATACTGTGCATACCATAAGCTTTGACAGCGACGTGATGGGTGATATTTCACCCTGTCGAAAACAATTTGGTGCGATTCTAAGTTCTATTAACTGGCTGATAAGCAAATAGAAACGCGACCTTTTTTCAGCATGTTTGTAGAAGTCGAAACAGGCGCTTTTGGTGGCAAAGCCTTCTGTCTATAAAATCCGAACATCGGCTAGTGGGATAAGCAGTTGAGTAACTTCTGTTAGTTCGGAGTCCTTGCGCGGTTCCCATTCCTTGTTGTCACCACTGGTGATGCCGAGCAAGTCTAGAAATGCGTCTGTAATACGAGACATGTGAGACCGGAGCCGTTCGATTGTTGACGGCGGTCAATTAGCGCGTAAATGTGGCGGCGAGATTTTTGCATAGAAGAAAAAGAAAGGCTGTCGTCATCGACAGCCTTTCTTTTTCTCTCTTTTGGTTTGACGTTAATTCAGTATTCCA